>Ga0307374_10000220_pt1 | contig 106786 bp, 96 predicted proteins | sample OX3MG_FD_202532 | JGI IMG/M metagenome (GOLD analysis project Ga0307374, IMG submission 202532) | Soil microbial communities from Risofladan, Vaasa, Finland - OX-3 | ecosystem: Environmental > Terrestrial > Soil > Coastal area > Acid sulfate soil | place: Finland: Risofladan, Vaasa | collected...
GTTACGGTAAAGCGATAGACGGCCGTAGATAGCCGGCCGTGTGTAGTGCCCCGGATCGTATCCGTTTCCACCACGACCGCAGTGTCGTCAGCCACGATGATAGTGTGGTCTGACAGCTTCTGACTTTCCGTCGGGTCAATGGCACCAGCGGTGACTGCCTTGATGAAGGCGGTCTTATCTTGCAGCTTTCCTGCTCCGAAGGTAGAGACGAACCTGTCGTCCAGGATCGCTTGTAGAGTAACAGAATCGTGCCGGGCTTCGGCCTCAACCCATTGATGCTCAAGCTTGAGCAGTGCTTGTTCATCCGCGGTGGTCGACTTGCCATTAGCGCCCGCGCTTTCCGCGGCGAACAGCATGACGACGGCAAAGGCTGCAGCCGCCACGCACAGCAATTTGTTCATAGATTTAATACCGGTGCTGATTGTTCGTCTGAATGGACGGCTCGGGGATGCTACGCTAGGACCTGACGCAAATAGTGCCGCCGGCCCCGGGCAGCCTGGGCCGGCGGCGGGATCGCGAAGGGCCCAATCAGGCTCTGATTTCACATCTTGAGCAGCGAGTCCTGCGTGGCGACGCACATCCACTTGCCGTTCGCCATCTTCACCCAGGTATCGGTGAACCGCACCCGCACGTCGAGCGGCTTACCCGCCGCATTCGTTCCCTTGCCGATGAAGGCGCCGGTGGCAATGGCCGTACGGCCGAACACCGTGACCTTCAGGTCCGAATACTCGGCGCTACTCCAATTGTCCGATTTCGCATCGGCGAGCACGGCGTCCTTGCCGACAAATACCTTACCGTCCTCGCTCGTCTCCACGACTTTGCCAGCCAGCAGCGGCGCCACCAACGCGACGTTGTTCGTCTGCTGTGACTTGAGCCACTGATGCTCTGCCGCGGTCACCGCTTGCTCGGCCGCGCCGGCCATGGCTAGCCGCGCCGTCGCGCCGCCCACCATCATCACCAAAACGAGGGACCCCCAAATCAGGCTTCTTGTTCTCACGTTGGATCTCCAGAATGAACTCTCTCGGGATTGGAGAGCCGAGCAACCGTACGCCGTCGGCGAGACAGGAGCAAGACTAGTGCGCCCCGGGACCAACCTTGCGACGGCGACGAAGAAAGTGATTTGTGATGGCGAGGTTCGACCTGGCACTCATGTTCAGTCCTGGAAGGCGCAAATCGCGCGCGTTGAGCACCCGGTGGACCAGTAGCGTAGTGGCCCTTATTCGACCCGAAGGAACCATCCGCCAGCGGCCGCTTTGCGGCAGACGATTCCCACAGGCTCGCTGGTTACGTTCGCTTAGGCGCCTCACGCGCCAATATGGCGTCCGGCTCCGCGTCGCTCGGCGCTTGTAGAACCATGTCATAGCCGAGCTTTTCCGCCACACGGAAGGAGCGTTGATTTTCCCGGCGAATGATGCACACCGTACGACGCGATTGGATCTGCTCATCGGCCCACGCAATGGCGGCCCTTAACGCTTCTGTCGCATATCCGTTGCCCTGCGCCCACGAAGCCAGCGCCCAACCGAGTTCCGGCATCCCATCCAAGGGCAGCTTCATCGCTCGTTTGAAATCGGCAAATCCAAGCTCTCCGATGTATCGGCCGGACACCTTCTCCTCGACCGCCCAATAACCGAATCCCAACAGTGCCCAGTGCCCGCGGTAACTCAGTACCCGCAACCATGTACGCTGCGGTGGCGATGGCTCTCCAATCGTAAAACGAACAACGTCCGGTTCCGACCACATCGCAACGCAGTCCGGAAAATCATCAACACCATGCCCCCGGAGGCGCAATCGCTCCGTTTCAATGGCGGGAGCCGCCGTGAGCTGAGCTGATCGGAGGGGTAATTTCACGGTTGCAATATTAACAAGTGCGGCGACGGTGCGCTGCCTAGCACACACCTTCCGTGTGGCGGGCAGCCCCGCCCTGCAGGCGAGAGACGTCTTCCGAACTGGGTGATCCAAGACAAGGTGGAAGTTGACCCTAAGCGGACGGTCACCACCGGCAGCTATCCGGCACGCAACTCGATCCACCTTGCGCAGCTCCGTGTGCCGCAAACCTCGTGGTTAGGCAGTCAATCGCGCAGCGCAAAGGGTATCGTACGCGACTCTAGCCAGCGCTAGTTGGTCTGGGCGCGCGCGACCGCATCCCATCTGGCGGAGTTGACGCCCGCGATCAGCAACCGCAGTGCGAGTGTTCCTTCGCCGACCAGGATTGGCAGGAAGATCCACGGAAACAGATAGTCCGCGAAGCCCTTCGGCATGAGGACGACGAACGTGTTCAGCAGGTAGCAAATACCGGCGAGAGCCAGCAACGCGCCGATGGTCTTCGGCAGGAACGTCGAGCGGAAAATGAGATAGCCGGTAAGCATGCATGAGCCGCTGAACAATCCCAGGCTGATCGCGTACGCGGATTCATACAGTTGGATCGACAATAGCGCCAGCGAACTCAGCTGTGGCGCGGTCAGCACCGACAAATAGCCGCCCCCCCTGCAGAATGATCAGCGGCGCGAATAGCAGAATGGAGGCGCTGATCGAAACGGCGTTGCTGATGACATCCAGCACCAAAACGGTCAGCGCGAGTCCCCGGCTAACCGCCTTGAGCAGCGTGTAGAGCAGAACCGAACTCAGCACGCCGAGCGTCATCGCGGACACGTCAGCGAAGAAGCCGGCGCGGTACAGTGCCGGCGCAGCGGCGATGTTGTGTGCAGTCACCGCGGCGTCGCTGTTTACGACAAGCTTCGCCCGCACACCCATTTCCGCGAAAATGCCGCAGCCGATGCATAGCACGTACAACGCGCCAGAGATTCTTGCTCTCAGGCGTGCTGATGTCCGCGGAATTAGGGCGTGGGCCATCTGGGCGGTTATCCTAGCGCCCATTCGGCCCACAGACCATCCATGTAACAGGCGGGTCAGAATTTACAGTCGTGGTCCGCGCACATGCTGTCTGACACGGATTCAGCTTTCGGAGGGCCTACTGCGACTCTTTGCGCACCTCGAGCGGATTCAGCCATTAGGCTTCGCCTTCATCACCTGGATTGTTTTCTGCCACTCCTCGTAGAGGTCGACGCCTGCTGCAACCGGAGTCGCAGCAAGCTGCGCGTCAACGAACTCGCGAAAGTTCTTGCCGAACTGACCGCCGAGCATTTTCCAGGCAGCTCGAAAACCCACTTGACCCATGAATGAACGGACCCCCACGCAATAGCTGTCAAACGCCGCTTGGTCCAGCGCGCCGACTTGATGTTGCAAGAATGAATCCTCACCGCTTAAAAACGCCGCGCGGCACATCAATAACCATTGCGTGACCTCGGTACGCGTCATGGTCGGATCGGCATCCATGCCCTTTTGCCACACAGCGGCCAACTCCGGAGCCGCCATAGTTAGCGATGCCTTGCTGACTCGGTCTGCGCGGCCTTGCTGCATGATCGAGCGCTGGCCTCGATCTGCAGCGCGAACCTGAATACCCAAGTAAATAAGGGAGCCCATGACAGCGACGGACGCGATGGACTGACTCAGATAAAAGACTTCTTCAAGAGTCAAGAAAATCTCCTTCGAAAGACACTGCCAACGGCGGTTCCACTGAGCGGATAAGTATGCGTAAAAGCGGCATCAATGATAGTCCTCCTCGCGCTGATGGCGAACGGCAGCAACGGTGACGGAATGACCGTCGTCGATTTCAAAAAGTGCCACATATCCCGAGTGGCCAAACGGGATCAAGAGTTCTCGCCAACGGGGATTTTTTTGAAGCAGCGCCTTTCTGCAGGAGAATGGTGAGTAAGCCAGCAGATCGAGCCCATGCTCAATGGCTGCAAGCGCTCGTTCGGCAGCATCCAAATCCCGTTCGACAAGAAAGTCGTACAGCCGCTCGAGGTCAGCGACAGCCTCCGCCGTCAGCCGAACCTTATAGGTCACGGCCGGGTGCGCTGCGCGCGCCCGAGCCGTTTGCGAAGCCTGGCAACGGCCTTATCGGCGGGCACATACCCGCCTCGTGACCGCGCTCGCTCGGCGCTTGTCATGCCTCGCGCGAGGAAATCCAATTGATTCTTGCGAAAATCGATGCTGCGGGAAACCGCGTCCATGACAAAGGCGGAGAGGGTCTCCCCGGGGCCGAGCACGCCTTCCGCATCGGCGCGCAGCTGTTCCGACACCCGTAGCGGCGGAATGGTTCGAGATTTGACACCAGTCATCACGTCCTCCACTTGCATCGCATATGCGATGCAATCTAGCGCATAGCAATCTGATGTGCAAGATCGCCGAATTGCCGGTATAGGTCACCGATATCCTAATCACGAGCGCCCGGTCTTGGCCGGCTGAAGCCGGTCGTCGACACTCTGCCGCTCATCGTCGAGTCACGACCCGTTCGAGACATTCGTGACCGTCCGCTATGGTGGCTCCTAGCATGACCCTAAGGCGCCGGGCACCTTCACTAATCCTGCTGTTTACAGGCGCCGGACCTGTGGCTCTGCTGTCCGGTCGTGGGTCGGGGAATATTCCAGAAAATCTGCGGAGAGCAACGGCGAAGGGCGGCGACTGGGGCGCTTGTCCGCGGGCGCCCGATGATGAGCAACGCCATCCCCAGGCACTGTCACCAGAATTCGACTGCCGCCTCGCGAGAAGGTTTCCTCAAGGTTTCCCCGAAAACGCTCTGGTCGAGGAACTGGCTGCAGAGGGATTTAGGCCTGCCGGTAGCTGCGAAATCGACCCAAGCCTAAAGTTCTTGGCATTCGACTCAAAAGGACGAGGTGCGCCGACTGTGTCCGCCACTGCCTATTGGCAAGTCGAATTGTCAGGCCGAATCACTTGGACAAAGGGCTTCGTTGCCTACACATTCTTTTGACGCTCGTCCGGTGTCTCCAATCGACCCGATGGCGCCCGTCAGAAGCGGCCGCTCCCTGGAAGGCCGGTTGAAGCTCCGCTCCTCATCGCGCTGGTGATATACGGGTTCTCCTGCGGGTCTTTTCGCAATCACAGCAGGGAACTCGAGTAGGCTTTAGTACAGAATCGACGGTAAGTAAGCACCGGCAGGTTCATTGTATAGGCCGCTGGTCATCAACGTCATCTGAAGGACCAGCTTCAGCTCGCAGCTCAGACACCATTCGAAAACCTCATGATTGCGAGTCGGTAACAGAAATCCCGGACCGGGAAATTCTGTTGCCGCGCCAATCAGAGCCTTCAAATCTTGATTTGTGCGAGCGACGGCGTGAGCAAGGAAGCCAATCGCCGTCGCATATCCCGTGATCTCTTCCAAATGTACGACCACACTTGCCGAGCGCGCGCGAATCGCGCCACGTAGCTCGAGATCCCGGTCAAAGCCGTGAACGTCGCGGCACAGCTTGTTGCACTCTTCAACGTCGCGCTCTTCAGCCGGCCGGACATCGTAACCGGCAAACTTGACATTGGGCTTGGGTCCTTGCAACAGCGACAGGGGTTCGCGGGTGACAAACCCGAGCTTCGTGTAGAGACAAAGCGAGCGATTGTGGTAGCCCGCTTGTACCAGGCGGATCCCTGCGGCCTTTTTTGCCGCTGCCCTATCGAGTGCGGCACACATCAGGCGTCTGCCGACAGCGTGATTTTGCACTTCAGGAGCGACAGAGATCGGACCGATCCCAAAAATAGTCGAGCGTTCGTCCATGAAGTTGCTGCCGACAATCGTCCCGGCCTCTTCCGCGACTACGCCGTAGAATCCCGGATCGCCAATTAGCATCGACGCGAGACCGGTCGCGACTTCGGGAGAAGGAAAGTCTGGTGGAAAATTGTGTTTTTCCGCGAGAATCTTGAAAGCGTCATACAGAATACGGCCACATCTCTGCGCATCGACTTTGTTGGCGTCGCGAATATTCATAATCGAATCCCCTGCCTGGCCGAAGGGCCCATCGCGGCCGCGAGGCCGCACCGTAGCATTCTAGACTCCGGTGATTCACGCCGGATCTTGGTCGCCCCAAAAGAGACAATTTGCACCCCAAGCATACCTGTAAAACCGCCGTCATCGAATGCGATGTCGATACGACACCGGCAGGCTGCGAACGGCAGGTAACGGGCGACTATTCTGAGCCACTGTGTCCGCACCTGGCCGGTTGAGGCCGGATGTCCAAGAGGAGGGAATCGCGCCACATCGGCGGACACCCTGAGTAAGCGCACGACTCAAACGTCCACTCCGTCAATGTAGGCTCGGGTTCCCCGATATTTTCCCCGATGCTCCCCCATGCACTGACGCGCACTCTGTTAGAACCTACTCGACATGAGCCTACGTCATAGCACGAGACAAGAAGCCGCGGAAAACTCAATGATTTCCCAAGCTCTGCGATCCGGCGGAGCTCAAAAAAACTCCGAGATTTGTAGGCTTTCGTGCAATCTGGAAGCCCGTCTGACGGTAAAATTGAGAACCAAAATGCCCGGAAACTTTTTACCGTCGGATTTACGGTCAAATCGTTTCGCTTGGTGCCATAGATGCCGATCGACCCCGAAAGGCTAAACTCATTCCCACTCGATCGTCGCCGGAGGCTTGCCGGATATGTCGTAGACCACGCGCGAAATGCCGCTGACCTCGTTGATGATGCGGTGCGCGACGCGATCGAGAAAGTCGTACGGCAAACGCGCCCAGCGCGCGGTCATGAAATCGATCGTCTCCACGGCGCGCAGCGCTATGACGTAATCGTAGCGGCGCCCGTCGCCCATGACGCCGACGGAACGCACCGGCAGGAATACCGCGAACGCCTGGCTGACTTTGTCGTAGAGATCGTGCAGGCGCAGCTCCTCGATGAAGACCGCGTCGGCGCGGCGCAACAGATCGGCGTGCGCCTTGGTGATTTCGCCGAGGATGCGCACGCCGAGGCCGGGACCGGGGAAGGGATGCCGATGGACCATCGCCGACGGTAAATCGAGCTCGGTGCCGAGCCGGCGCACCTCGTCCTTGAACAGCTCGCGCAACGGCTCGAGCAGCTTCAGCTGCATCCGCTGCGGCAGGCCGCCGACGTTGTGGTGCGACTTGATCACGTGCGCTTTGCCGCTCTTCGCGCCGGCCGATTCGATCACGTCCGGATAGATCGTCCCTTGCGCGAGCCATTTGACGTCTGCCAGCTTCGCGGCTTGTTCGTCGAACACCTCGACGAAAACGCGGCCGATGATCTTGCGCTTGGCCTCCGGATCGCTCTCGCCCGCAAGCGCCGCGAGAAACCGCCGTTCGGCATCGACCCGGATCACGCGGATGCCCATGTGCTCGGCAAAGGTCGCCATGACTTGATCGCCTTCGCCGAGGCGCAGCAGGCCGTGATCGACGAACACCGCCGTCAATTGATCGTCGACGGCGCGGTGCAGCAGCGCCGCGAGCACCGAGGAATCGACCCCGCCGGACAAACCGAGCAAGACGCCGTCGCCGCCCACCTGGCTGCGGATGCGGGCGATGCAGTCGTCGATGATGAACGGCGTCGACCAGTGCGCATCGCAGCCGGCGATCTCGCGCACGAAGCGCCGCAGAATCTCCCCGCCCTGCAGCGTGTGGGTCACCTCGGGGTGGAATTGCAGGCCGTACAGGCCGCGCGATTCGTCCGCCATGGCGGCAAGCGGCGCGTTGTCGCTGGAGGCGATCACACAAAATCCCGGCGGCGCGGCGACCACCCGGTCGCCGTGACTCATCCACACGTCGAGCACGCGCCTGTCCTCGGCGTCGCGGCCATCCTCGAGGCCGTCGAGCAGACGCGAACCGGCCGCCGGCCTGACTTGCGAGAAACCGAATTCGCGGTGACTCGAGGATTGCACCTCGCCGCCGAGTTGCGCCGCCATCGTCTGCATACCGTAGCAAATGCCGAGCACGGGGATGCCGAGCGAAAAGAGCGCCGCCGGAGCCGCCGGGCCCTTGGCGTCGTAGACCGACTCCGGGCCGCCGGAGAGGATCACTCCTTTCGCCGCAAAGCGCTCGATCTTCGCCGGATCCATGTCCCAGGCGTGGATTTCCGAATAGACGCCGAACTCGCGCACGCGCCGCGCGATCAGCTGCGTATATTGGGAACCGAAATCGAGGATCAGGATGCGGTCGGCGTGGATGTCGGACATCAACCGACCCGATAATTGGGCGCTTCTTTGGTGATCGACACGTCGTGCACGTGGCTTTCGCGCACCCCGGCGGTGGTGACGCGCACGAACTGCGGGCGGGTGCGCATTTCCTCGATGCTGCTGCTGCCGGTATAACCCATCGCCGCACGCAAGCCCCCGGCCAGCTGCTGCAATATCGACACCAGGCTGCCCTTGTAGGCGACGCGCCCTTCGATGCCTTCGGGCACGAGTTTTTCCAGCTCAGTCGTCGTGTCCTGAAAATACCGGTCGCTGGAGCCGTGCGCCTGCGCCATCGCGCCGATCGACCCCATGCCGCGGTAGGACTTGTAGGACGCGCCTTGATAGAGTTCGACGTCGCCGGGAGACTCCTCGGTGCCGGCGAACATGCCGCCGATCATCACCGTATGCGCGCCGGCGGCCAGCGCCTTGGCGATGTCGCCCGAATAACGGATGCCGCCGTCGCCGATCAGCGGCACGCCGCTGCCTTCGAGCGCTTTGGCGACCCGCGCGATCGCGCTGATTTGCGGCACGCCGACGCCGGCGATGATCCGCGTCGTGCAGATCGAGCCGGGACCGATGCCGACCTTGACCGCATCGGCGCCGTATTTGACGAGATCCAGCGCCGCTTCGGCGGTGACGATGTTGCCGCCGATGATCTGCAGGTCGGGGAACCGCGACTTGATCTTCGCGACCGTGTCGAGCACGCCGCGCGAATGGCCGTGCGAGGTATCGACGACGATCACGTCGACGCCGGCGTCGCGCAGCGCCGCTACCCGGTCGATCGTATCCGGCGCGGTGCCGACGGCGGCGCCGACGCGCAGACTGCCGACCTCGTCCTTGCAGGCGTTCGGAAACTCGGTGGCCTTCTGGAAGTCCTTGACGGTAATCATGCCCTTCAACACGTGATCGTCGTCGACGACCAGCACCTTTTCGATGCGGTGCTTGTGCAGCAGCGCGAGCACCTGCTCCTTGGGCGCGTTTTCCCGCACCGTGACGAGCCGCGCCTGCGGCGTCATCACCGAGGAGACCGGTGCGTCGAGTTTGGTCTCGAAGCGCAGATCCCGGTGCGTGACGATGCCGACGACCTTCGTGCCGATCACGACCGGAACGCCGGAGATGTTCTTGGCACGCGTCAAATCGATGACTTCCCGGATCGTCATCTGCGGACTGACGCTGATCGGATCGCTGATGACGCCGCTTTCGAACTTTTTGACGCGGCTGACTTGACGGGCCTGCTGCTCGATCGACATGTTCTTGTGGATGATGCCGATGCCGCCCTCTTGCGCGATCGTGATCGCAAGCCTCGCCTCCGTCACGGTATCCATCGCCGCCGATAGGATCGGCAGGTTGACGCGGATCCCACGGGTCAGCTGGCTGGAAAGCGAAACTTCGCGCGGCAGCACTTCCGAGTAGGCCGGTACCAGAAGGACGTCGTCGAAGGTCAGTGCCTCTTCAAGAATACGCATAATGTTCGCGTTCGCTTAAGGGTCGTACGAGAGGCGGCGCATTGTACCTTGCGGCCGCACGGCGGTAAACCGCCGCCTGCCGGTAAAGCGCAGTATCATCGGCGCATGCATGAAGCGGACAGCGAGATCCCCGCCGCGCGCCCGGAGCGAACCGTCTACAGCGTATCGCGGCTGAATCGCGAAGCCCGGGTCCTGCTCGAGCGCGGTTTCGGCAGCCTGTGGCTGGAGGGCGAGGTCTCCAATTTCGCGCGCCCGAGCTCCGGGCATTGGTATTTTTCCCTGAAAGACGCCGCCGCCCAGGTGCGCTGCGCGATGTTCCGGCAGCGCAATTTGCTGGCGGCATTCACGCCGCGCGACGGCCAGAAGGTGCTGGTTCGCGCCCGCGTCGGCCTCTACGAGCCGCGCGGCGAGTACCAACTGTTGGTCGAGCATATCGAGGATGCCGGCGTCGGTGCCCTGCAACGCCGTTTCGAGGAACTCGCGGCCAAGCTGTCGGCCGAGGGCTTATTCGCGGCGCAACGCAAACGTCCGCTGCCGCGCCTGCCGCGGCGAATCGGTATCATCACCTCGCCGACGGGCGCCGCGATTCGCGACATTTTGCACGTCCTGGCGCGTCGCTTCCCCGCCGCCGCGGTGCTCATCTATCCGGTCGCGGTGCAGGGCGCACAGGCCGCGGCCGAAATCGCCGCGGCCTTGAGGCTCGCCGGCCGGCGAGCCGAATGCGATCTACTGATTTTGGCTCGCGGCGGCGGCTCCTTGGAGGATCTCTGGGCGTTCAACGACGAGGCGCTGGCGCGGGCGATCGTCGCCTCGCCGATACCGGTCATCAGCGGAATCGGTCACGAAATCGACTTTACGATCGCCGATTTCGCCGCGGATCTGCGCGCGCCGACGCCGTCGGCGGCCGCCGAGATCGCCGTGCCGGACGCCGAGGAATGGTTGAAGGCGTTCGCCGGTTTTGAGTCCCGCTTGCGGCAAAGCATGCGCCGCTGCCTGCACGACCGCCGTGAACGCTCGAGCTGGCTTGCGCGGCGCGCCGCGCAAGCCGGACCCGCGGCGCGTGTGGCCGAACAGATGCAGCGTTTGGATGAGCTCGACCAGCGTCTGCGGCGCGGACTGCGGCAACGGCTCGCGGATTTGCGCTCGGCTTTGGCCCTGCGCCAGAGCCGCTTGTGGCGCGTCAACCCGGCCGTTCGCGTGCACGAAATCGCCGCCCGCCGGAACGCTCTTTACGCGCGTCTGCGTACAGCGCAGTTGCAGCTGCTGCATCGCGCGAGCGAGCGCCTGCTGCCGCTCGTGCGCACCCTCAACGCCTTGAGTCCCCTCGCCACCTTGGACCGCGGCTACGCGATCGTCAGTGTCGCAGACGGAAAAATCCTGCGTGTGGCGTCGCAGGCGCCCGCGGGCACCCGCATCGAGGCGCGTCTCGCGCACGGCAAAATCCGCGCAACCGTCGATGAGCCGCCGCCGTGAGGGCGCCACGGCGGTGAGGCGTCGAAGTGCGCCGCCCCGTCAGCCTCTCCCGTCAGGTCTTTCGGGCCTGCGCTTTCTTCGCGGCTGCGGCTTTCGCCGGCGGCGCGCTGCGCACCAAAGAGGTCAGCGGGCAGCGCTGATGATGAACCAAGATCGCGCTGAATCGATCGAAACTGCCGTCGGGATTGGTCTTGAAGCCGATCGTCTCGGCGAACGGCAACTCGATACAGGAGCTCATCAGCGTCGCCTTGTACCATGCGCCGCCTTCGCTTTGTATCAGCAGCGTGCGATCGTTCAGCACGTGCCAGCTATAGATGCCGTGGTGGTTTGCAAAGGCGATCTGCGCTTGCGGCGCGGCCGGCGCCGTTGTCGCCGCGGATGCCGATGGCGCGCTTGTCGTCGGCCTCACGCCGGCGGCGGGCACGGCCCGCGCCCCGGCCGCGAACAACCCCGAAAATACGATACCGCTCCAGGCGTTGACGGGCTTCATCGCTTGCCTCCTTGACGGGCTTGCCCCCGCGAGCGATTCGACCGCTCGGGCCGGGTTTCGTTCCCGCTGCCGCAATCGGCGTTCAGCGCAGCGACAGCTGCAGGCGCGCCAAGCCGTCGCGCACCGCGGATTTTTTGTTGGCGACCAGAAAGACGCGCGCCGGATCGACTCCCGTGCCGTCCAGCAGGGCTTTCTCGATCGCCACGGCGCGCCGCTTGGCGAGGCCGTTCAGGTCCGCATCGTCGACAACGATCCTCCTCTGCAGCTGCGCCTCGAGGTACGCGAGTTTCGCCGCCTCGGCGGCGGCGCGGGATTTCGGGGGCGCCGCGGGTTTCGGAAACCGCGGTGCGGCGCCAAATTGTCGGCGATAAATCGCCGTCATGACGTGCAGCCGGCCGGCGCGATTCTCCTGCTCGAACGCCGCCGGCAGGCCGGCCGCCGCGGCCGGCGGCGCGCCGCCGGCCGCCGTCTTGACGGCGCCGCGCGGCTTGGTTGCGCCGTGCTCCGCCGCCAGCTCATCGGCGATCTCGGCAGCGAAGCGCGCCTTGGCGAGCGCCGGCGCATCGATCGTCGCGAGCGGCGCAATCGGCACGTCTATTTTGAGCTGCGGGCGCGCCTGCATCGCCTTGGCGAGCGCGTGCATCCTGTCGAGACCGGCGGCGCCGAGCGCCGCCGCGCCCGGATGAAATTCGACGTACTGTATGTCCGGTCCGGCGCCGAACAGCGAGCCTAAGAAGGCGAACGGCGCCGTGACGACTTTCACCAGCAGATTGCGCACCACCTTCCATATCACCGGGCCCAAGCGAAACTTCGGATCGTCGAGCGTGCCGCTGACCGGAAAATTCAAGTCGATGACGCCGTTTCGGTCCTTGAGCAACGCGACCGCGAGCTTGATCGGCAACGACACGGCATCCTTGCTCGCGGTCTTGGGGCCGAACTCCAGGTGGTCGATGATGACGTGATGACTGGCCACGAGCTTGCGGCCGTCGACCTTGTAGTGCAGCAGCGTCGTCAACTTTCCCTTGGTGATGTCGTAGCCCGCGAATTTTCCCGAGTACGGGTTGAAGATCGTCAAATCGATATTGCGAAAGTTCATGGTCAGATCCGTATGCAGCACGGGACCGAGTACATTCACCTCGCCGCTGATCGATACCGGCGCGTAAGGACCCACCTCGCCGTGCAGGTCGACGCGCGCGCGCGCCTCCGGCGCCGATGTCAGGCCGCGAATGCTGCCCTGCAGCCGTCGAATGCCGGCCGCAAAATTCGGCGTGATCGATAGATCCGAGAAGAAGGCGCTGCCCGCCGACACATCGACCACGCCGATGGCGATCGGCAGCGCCGTGCGCGGCGCTTGCGGCGCCTCGGCGCCGCGGTTGCCCCCGCGGGCGGCGGCGGACGGCAGTGCGGCGGCGACCGCCGGCGCCGCGGCCGGGTAGGGTCCGGGTCCGGCGAGGATGCGCTGCACGTTCAGGGTTCGGTCGGGCTCGATGATGACGCGCGCATAGGGTTCGCGGGCGACGATTCGCGCGATCGCGAGCCGATCCGGGTGCAGCTGATATTTCAGGCCGTGGACGTCCAACCGGCGCCAATTGACGAAATCCCTGCGCAGCGCATTGTCGATCGTGCGCAAATCGTCGACTCGCAAATCGCCGTCGAGCATCATGGCCGGCTTGCCGCGGCGATAGCTAATTTCGAGCGCGGCGCCAAGGCGGCCGCGCTGCAAGGTCAGCGACGTGTATTTCGCGATGTACGGTTGCAGCGTGCGCAAATCGATATTCTTCGCCTGCAGCGCGAGTTTCGCGGCGAACGGCGCCGGGGTGATGTCGCCGCTCGCGGCGAAGCGGCCGGCGCCATCGACTCCGGTATCGAGCTTGACCTGCACCGGCCGCTCGAGATCCGAGCTCAGTGCGTCCACTTCGATCGAGAGCGGCGCTAGCAGCAGCCTCACGGCCGGCTTCGTGCCTCGATCCTCGGCCGACAGCCGCGCGTCTTCTATCGTGAATTTATCGAGATCCACTTGCCACGGCGGCGGCGCGGCGGGGGCTGCGGACGCGGCGGCTGTGGGGGCTGCAGGGGCTTTGGCCGCAGCGGCCGTCGGGCCCGCGTTACCCGCGTTACCCGCGATACCTGCGGTACCGGCCAGGCTCATTAAATTCAGGGATTCGTCCGGCGCCAACCATGCCGCGACCTGCAGGCCCCGCAGTGCGACCCCCTGCACGTGCACCTTGCGGTCCGCCAAGTCCAGCGAGGCGCCGGTGACCTCGAGCGACGGAAGCGTGATCCAATTGTTGTCGCCGCCCTGCGGCGCGATGCCAAGATCCGTGATCTTCGCCTGCGACATATCGACACGCAGGTTCGGCGCATGCTGCAGGTTGACGCGGTAATGGGCGTCGAGGCCGACGTCGCCGGAACGCAGCGCGAAGCCCTCGCGGATCCTCAGGCGGTCGCGCAGATAGCTCCACAGGGTGGTGGCGCGCAGATTGGCGATGCGAATTTCGCCGTCCGACTCGATCGGCTGTACGGATAAGTGTCCATGCCAGTCGATGCGTTCGTCGAGTTTGGACTTGCCGCTGAAGACGAATTCGCCGCCCGCCGCTCCGGTCGTGAAGTCACGCACCGCGAAATCGATGGGCGCAAGCTGCGTCGCGAAGTAGGATGCGCGGCTGTGGTCCTCGAAGGTCGCGCCGCCGTCCGACACGTGCAGCAGTGCGATCTGTACGCGCGGCAGGCGCTTCGGCGAGGCCGCGGGCGCCGCGGCCGCGGGCGCGAGCCGCAGCAAATTCAGCGCGCCGCCGGCGTCGACGACCGCATGCACGCGCGGCGAAGCGAGTTCAATGTCCTTGAAGACGAACGCGCCGCGCCACAACGACGAGATTTCGAAATCGACGTACAGCCGGCCGAAGCCGACGAGCTTGTTGCCCGCGGGATCCGCGATCGCGAAGTTCCTGACGTCGAGCTGCAACAGAAAGGGATTGATGCGGATATCGCCGACGCTCGCGCGCAGTCCGAGAGCGCTCCTGGTCCGATCGACGATCGCCGCGCGCAGCAGTTTCGGCGCCAGCAAAAATCCGCCGGCGGCGTATAGAGCGACGGCGGCCAGCACGCACGCGGCGATTCGAAGTGATCGCGACTTCAGCAGCGCTCGCACTTTACGTATTCCCTGGAGGTCTCCCGGCGCCCGACGGACAGTTTAGCGCTTATTGCGCTGGATGAGGCGCTTGCGTTTTCTTGCCTGGCGGGGTGTCAGCGGGTTGCGCTTGCCGGCGTAGGGATTCTCTTCGCCGCGAAAAGCGACGCGCACCGGCGTGCCGTTCAAATCGAAGGCTTTGCGGTAGACATTGACCAGGTAGCGGCGATAGGCATCCGGCACCCGATCCGTCTGGTTGCCGTGTATCACGATGATCGGCGGGTTGCGGCCGCCCTGGTGCGCGTAGCGCATCTTGATCCGCCGGCCGTGGATCAGCGGCGGTTGATGGCTTTCGATCGCTCCTTGCAGGACGCGCGTCAATTCCGGCGTCGCCATTTCGCGCATCGCCGCGGCGTATGCGCGGCGCACCGATGCGAGCATTTCGCCGACGCCGCTGCCGTGGCGGGCGGAGATGAAATGCAGCGGCGCGAAATCGGCGAAACTCATCCGCTGCTCGATCTGCTGGCGGATCAAATCGCGCTGCTCGGCCGCGACGTGGTCCCATTTGTTGACCGCGATCACCAATGCGCGGCCCTGCTCGATGACCGTACCGAGGAGACTCGCATCCTGTTCGGCGACCGCGTCATGCGCATCGACGACGACGACGACGACATGCGCCGTTTCGATCGCCTGCAGCGTCTTGATGACGCTGAATTTCTCGACGGCTTCCTCGACGCGCGCCCGCCGGCGCACGCCGGCCGTATCGATCAGGGTGTAGCGCTCGCCGTCGCGCTCGAACGGCACCAACACCGCGTCGCGCGTCGTCCCCGGGCGATCGTAGGTCAAAAGCCTGTTTTCGCCGAGCAGCCGGTTGATCAGCGTGCTTTTGCCGACGTTCGGGCGGCCGATGACCGCGACCTTCACGCCGGTCACTTCCGGTCCGTCGCCGGGATCGGCGGTAAAGCCCGCCAGCGCCGCTTCCAGCAGGGACATGACGCCTTGATCGTGCGCCGCGGCGACCGCCTGCGGTTCGCCCAGCGCCAGTTCGTGGAAATCCGCGGCCGCCGCCGCCGGATCGAAGCCCTCGGTCTTGTTGACGGCGAGGAATACGGGCTTGCCGCTGCGCCTCGCGAGCCCGGCGACGAATAGATCCTGCGGCGTCGGTCCGGCACGGCCGTCGACGACGACGATCAGGCGGTCCGCTTGTTCGATCGCGCGCCGTGTCTGCGCAATCATCAAAGCCTCGATCTCGGAGGCATTCTCGACGATGCCGCCGGTATCGACGACGATGCACGGCACCTCGGTGCGGCGCGCATAGCCGTATTGCCGGTCACGCGTCAGCCCCGGCAGATCGGCGACCAACGCATCGCGCGTGCCCGTCATGGCGTTGAACAGTGTCGATTTACCTACGTTCGGCCGACCGATCAGCGCGACTACCGGCAGCACGATGGGCGGCTTTAACCGGTCGGCCGCGGCACCGCGCGGAAGGCCGCGAGGTCGCCGCCGTCGTTGAGGATCACGACGGTATCGCCGACCGCCAGCGGCGCATTGGAAACCCGGTATTTCGAGACCCTGGTGCGCGCAACGAGCGCGCCGGTGGCCTTGTCGAGCCAATGCACGTAGCCCTGGTAATCGGCGACCACGACCGCGGTGCGGGTCAGCACCGGGGCGCTCAAGCCGCGCCACTTCATTTTGTCGTTGCGCCAAACCTCTGATCCGTCGCGGCTGCGCAGCGCGACGACGACGCCGTCGGCCTGCGAGACGTAGACATTGTCCGCGTCCGCCGCGAGACCGTGATCGCTCGACATGTCGTGCGCCCACCAGATTTGCCCCGAGTCGAGCGCGAGCTGCGCCGTGCGGCCGTGATAGCCGGCCGCATAGATGTTGTCGCCGATCACAACGACCGCGCAATCGATGTCGTCGAGGCGCTCGAGTTCGGTACGCCCGTGGGGCGCGGCCAGCGTCGCGTCCCACAGCGTATCGCCGGTGTTGAGGTTCACCGCCATGATTTTGCCGTTGTCGAAGCCGCTGACCACGGTCTCCTTGGCGATGACCGGCGTCGCAACGCCGCGCAAACTCAAGCGCGGGACCACCTGCTCGACCGACCACTCTTCCTTGCCGTTCTCGGCATCCAGGCCGCGCAAATGACCGTCGACGGACCGCAAGACCACGACTTTCTCGCTGATCGCGGGCGCCGACAGCAATTCGGAATTGACTCGCGTGCGCCAAAGTTCGCGCCCGGTAGCCGAAGAGAGCGCCACGATGTCGCCCTTGCTCGAGCCCACCACGACCATCCCGAACCCCGCGCCCGGCCCCGCCGACAGCGGTAGGCGCAGGCGCTTGCGCCATACGCGCCGGCCCGTGTCCAATTTGACCGCGATGATCTCGCCCTTGTGGGACGCGGCGTAGACCACGCCGTCGTCGACGGCCGGCCCCAAACCGAGCCGTAGCAGCATCTGGTGCTTGCCGCCGCCGAGATTGACGTTCCAGATCTTGCGGACCGGCAGTTTCGCCGGGAACACGACCAGCTTCGCCGGCTGTTCGACGTCCTTGCTTTTGTTGCAGCCGGTAAGCACCAGCAACGCAGCGAGCCCGAGCGGCAGTAAGCGGCGCATCATGGCGCCGCCGCCTGCGCGGACGCCGCCGGCGTCGCGCCGTTCGCAGCGGGCGCGGCGCCGAGATCGGCGATCTTCAGCGACAGCAAGGCGCCGTCGCCGCCGTTCGGGCCATTCGCGGCGAGCGCGCGGCGGTACGCGGCGACCGCGCCGGCGCGGTCCTTCTCGGCGTAGAGGGCGTCGCCCCGTACTTCGTCGAACAGCGCCGCGAATGTCCCGGGGTCCGGCACCGCGGCGAGCGTCTTCAGCGCCTCGTCCGGCCTGCCGTCGGCGATCAGCAGCCGCGCGAGCCGCAGCCTGGCGATCTTCTGCAGCTCGGCGTCGCTTGACTGGTTCATGACGCGCCTCAACGGCGCAACGGCGTCCGCCAAGCTGCCGTCGCTGACGAACAGCCGGGCGAGCGTCAATTCCGCCTGGTCGGCGTAGGCGCTGCCCGAATATTTCTCCGTGATCTGTTCGGCGATGCGTCTTGCGCTGCCTGCGTCACGGCGGTCGAGCGCCGCCGTCATTTGGTCGAATTGCGCGGCCGCCGCCAGTTCGCGCGCGTAACGATGGTTTTCAAAATAACGAAGACCGAACAGCAAAGCGGCGCCGAGCAGCGCTCCACCGAGCAGCCACGAGCCGTTTTCGGCAAACCAGTGTTTGACGGCCTCGATTTGTTCTTCGTCGGTCGAATAACCTTCTGACATGACTACCCCGTGTTCGTCGCCCCGAGCCCCAATAAGGCCGCGAGGTGTTCGCTGATACGATTCAAGGGGCATTCTTCCTGCGCTTGCCCCTGCCGCAAATCCTTCAATGCGACCGTGCCGCGGGCGATTTCATCGTCGCCGAGCACCATCGCGTAGCGTGCGCCGCTCTTGTCGGCGCGTTTGAACTGCGTTTTGAAATTGCCGCCGCCGAGATTGATCTGCAATTTCAACTCCGGCCGGGCATCGCGCAGTCGCTCGGCCAATTGGAGCCCTTTTGCTTGCGCGCGTTCCCCGCTGACGATCAAATAAACGTGCGGCGCATCGGCGCCGATCGCACCCCGCTTCTCGAGCAGCATGACGATGCGCTCCTCGCCCATCGCCCAGCCTATGCCCGGGGTCGCCGCTCCGCCCAACTGCTCGACCAAGCCGTCGTAGCGGCCGCCGGCGCAAACGGTGCTCTGCGACCCGAGCGAGTCGGTGCTCCACTCGAATACGGTGCGCGTGTAATAATCCAGGCCGCGCACCAGGCGCGGCTCGACATGATACTCGATGCCGGCGGCTCGCAGGTGGCCGCATAAGGCGTCGAAGTGGGCTTTGGACTCTGGGTCAAGCGTTTCGCCGAGATGCGGAGCGCCGGCGACGAGGCGCTGCGTTTCGGCATGCTTCGAGTCCAATATCCGCAGCGGATTGCTGTGCAGACGCCGCTTGCTGTCCTCGTCGAGCTGCGACTCATAGGCGCTGAAATATTCGATCAGGCGCTCGCGATAAACCGCCCGCGATTGCGGCGTACCCAGCGAATTGACTTGCAATTTGACGTCCGGCAGTCCGAGGCGGCGCAGCAGCCGCGCCGACAACATGATCATCTCCGCATCGATGTCGGGACCCTCGAAGCCGAAGGCCTCGGCGTCGATCTGGTGGAACTGGCGGTAGCGACCCGCCTGCGGCCGCTCGCGCCGGAACATCGGGCCCATGCACCACAGGCGCAGCCTGGCGCCGCGCAATATCCCGTTGGAAATCACCGCACGCACGATGCCGGCGGTCGCTTCCGGACGCAGCGTGATGTGATCCTCGCCCTGATCGACGAAGCTGAACATCTCCTTCTCGACGATGTCGGTAAAATCGCCGATCGAGCGCTTGAACAACAGTGTCTGCTCGATGATCGGCACGCGAAATTCCTCGTAGCCGTAGGCCGCGAAAACCTCGCGCGTCGTGCGTTCCAGGAACTGCCATGCGGCCGCTTGCGCCGGCAGGATGTCGTGAACGCCGCGCAGCGGTTCGATGATCGTGCTCAAGAGGTCTCCGTCAATCCCGCGGCCGTGATTGGCTCGCGTAGGAGCGCAACGCGGAGTCGGTGCCGATGGCGAAACGGCCGACGTTACCATGCACGAACCGCGGCGCGACCGCGGTCGCGCGCCCGTCGATCTGCATCGTTACGCCGCGCACGAAGCCCAAGATCACCGCGAGCGGGGCGCGCGCGACGATCTTGCGCGCGCTGCCGGCGCGGCCGATGCCGGCGAACACGGATTTGCCGGCGGCGTCGCGCACATTCACCCAGCAATCGGCCGAGAACGCCAAGCGGATGCCCAGCTCACCGGTGGCCCCGGCCGCTGCCGGTCGGGCACCCCTGGCCGCTGCCGGTCGGGCTGCGCCGGCCGTTGCCACATCGAGCGCGGCGGCCGGTATCCCGCCCGCCGCGATCACCGTCGATGCGGCGGCGGCACTCGGCCGCGCGATGCGCGCGCCGGAGGCATTTCTCGGCAGGTGCCGCGGATGTCGCCACCATAGGGCGCCGGCGGCGATCAGCGCGGCCAGCACGAGCAGCGCGACGGCCGGCCGCCACGGCAGTTTGCGCCGGAGGGATGGCGAGGGCAGTCGCAGCGCCGTTTCCGCAGCCGCCGACGCCGGCGGCGAGTTCAGCGCGTCGATGCCCGCGGCCGCCGCTTCGCAAGCGACGCCCAGCAGGCTCGCGTATTTCTTCAGATGGCCCTTGGCATAGACCGGCGCGCCGATGCGCTCGAACGCCCCTGCCTCGAGCGCCTCGATGACCCAGGCATCCAGGCGCAGTTCGTCGGCCACTTGCCGTATGCTCAGCCCACGATGCTCCCGCTCGGTCCGCAATCGCGGCCCGAGTTCCGCCGCCTCGTTCATCGAGGGACGCCGGCTTGAATCATGCGCGCTTCGTTGGAGGCGGGAAATTCCTTCTGCAGCCGTTGTGCGTAGGCAGCGGCGGCGCCGTCATGGCCCAGTGCGCGTTCCGCGCGTATGCCCAGCCAGAGGACGGCCGCGGTCGGCGCATCGACCGACAAATAGCGCTGCACGATCTCGGCGGCTTGCTGCGGATCCTTGCGTTTGAACGCGAGAGCCCCCGATTCCAGCAGAGCCTCGGGCATATTCGGCCGAATCTCCAGAGCCCGCTGGAAATAGCGCTCGGCCTTGTCGTAATTTCCCGCTCCCTGCAGACAGACGCCGGCGTTGACCAAGGCCACTTCGGGAGTCTGGTAGAGCGGGTTTCGCGCCACCTGCAAGAACAGCTTCTCGCCTTCGGCGGCTCGTTGCGTGCGGCACAGATAGCCCGCGTAGGTATTCATGATGTCCGGATCGCCCTTGCCGAGGCGCGCCGCCTCCTGATACGCATGCCGCGCATTGGAGGGCTGCCCCGCCCGCTCGTAGATCAGGCCCGCGGTCGCCTGTACGCTGGCGCTGTCCGAATCCTGCCGCAGCGCGCGTTCAATGAATTTGCGGGCGACGGCGAGGTTGTTGCGCTGCAAATAAGCGATCGCCAGCTGGACGTTGACCGCGGCCGCATCGGTCGGCGATTTGCCGGGCGCCAGTTCGTGATCCGACACGCAGGCCGACAAGGCGAGCGACATCGACAGGATCAGCACCAGGGCTTTCATCGGACCGCCGCCGCGCGCTGCGCGCGCGCCGGCAACTTCGCGCCCAGACGCACGAGCGTGCGATCCGTGACGCGGCCCGCCAATTGACCGCAGGCGGCGTCGATGTCGTTGCCGCGCGTGCGGCGGATCGTGGCGATGACGCCATGGTCGGTCAAGATATCGCGGAATCTCGCGATGACCGCATCCGGCGAGCGCCGGTAGCGCGTGCCCGGAAACACGTTGAACGGAATCAAATTCAGCTTGCCGGGCCTGCCGCGCAACAGGCGCGCGAGTTGCCGGGCGTGTTCGGGCCGGTCATTGATTGCATCCAACATCACGTACTCGAACGTGACGCTGCGGCCGTTCTGCCTTTCGATGTAATGCCAGCACGCCGCCAGCAGTTCGTCGATCGGATGCAGGCGATTGATGGGCACGAGTGAGTCGCGCAACTCGTCGTTCGGCGCATGCAAAGAGACCGCCAGTGCCACGTTGCACTCCTCCGCCAGCTTGTAAATCTGCGGCACGAGCCCGGAGGTGCTCAGAGTCACGCGCCGGCGCGACAAATCGTACCCCAGGTCGTCGAGAAAAATGCGCATTGCCGGCACCACATTGCGGTAGTTCGCGAGCGGCTCGCCCATGCCCATGAAGACGATGTTGGTGATCGCCCGGCCTTGCGCGGCGCACCCGGCCAGTTCCCGCTGCGCGAGCCACACTTGCCCGACGATTTCCGCGACGCCGAGATTGCGGTTGAACCCCTGTTGCGCCGTTGCGCAAAATCCGCAGTCCATGGCGCAACCGACCTGGCTGGAAATGCACAGAGTGCCGCGATCCGGCTCCGGAATGTAGACCGTTTCGATCCCCTGCACCGCGTCCATGCCGAGCATCCATTTGCGGGTGCCGTCGCGCGACACCTGGCTCGCGAGGATTTGCGGTACCGAGATCTTCGCGTCTCTTTCAAGCTGCGAGCGGAAGTCCTTCGCCAGGTCGCTCATCGCGGCGAAGTCGGCGGCGCCGCGACGGTAGATCCACTTCATCAATTGGCGAGCGCGGAAGGGCTTGGCGTCGAACCGCTCGGCCAGGAATGCCTCGAGTTCGGCGCGCGGCAAGCCGAGTAGATTTACGCGATCGCCCGCCAACTGTTGCATGGTTTTGTGCTCGAACTCTGCCGTACGCTAGCGCGTACGCGGACAGACCTCAATATCGCTGAAGAAAAACGCGATTTCGCGTGCGGCCGTCTCCGGCGCATCGCTGCCGTGCGCGATGTTCTCGTCGATGCTCGTCGCTAAGTCCGCGCGGATGGTCCCCGGCGCCGCCTTTTTCGGATCGGTTGCGCCCATGACCTCGCGGTTCTTGGCGATCGCGTTCTCACCCTGCAGCACCTGCGCGATCAGCGGGCCGGAAGTCATGAAGCGCACCAAATCCTTGAAGAACGGCCGCTCGCGATGCACGGCGTAAAACGCTTCGGCCTGCGATTGCGATAGCCGCAGCATACGCGCGGCGACGATGCGAAGTCCCGCAAGTTCGAAGCGCCGATAGACCTCGCCGATCAAATTGCGGGCGACGCCGTCGGGTTTGACGATGGAAAGCGTGCGCTCGATTGGCATGATGACCTCGCTGCAATGGCGAAAAACGGCCCCTCGCGGGCCCGGCACGGCCTCTCGAGGGCCCGGCAAAGATTTTCAAGTTTAACGGAGGGCTTGCCGTCAAGCAATCGACATGATCGCCGAAGTGCCTGTATTGATTGGAAAAACGGCTTATTTCCGGCCGGCCGCCCGGGCTCTGCCGGGCGCGCGCCGTCTCAGACGCTGAAGCTCTCGCCGCAGCCGCATTCGCCTTTCGCTTTGGGGTTCTGGAACTTGAAGGCTTCGTTGAGGCCTTGCTTGAGAAAATCGACGATGGTCCCGTCGATCAGCGGCAAACTCGCCGGATCGACGATCACCTTGACGCCCCGCGCCTCGAAAACCGTGTCACCCGGCAAAATGGCGTCCGCGTAATTGACGATGTAGGCGAACCCCGAACAACCGGTCTTCTTGATTCCCAAACGAAGACCGAGTCCGCCACCGCGCTTGTCCAAATGCGTCCGTACCCGCTCCGCCGCCGCTTCGGTCAATTCGATCGCCATGAATTCGCGTCCTCCGCCTCAACCTGCAGGAACAGTGCCGGTATACATAACACGGCCGGGACCGGAACGCACAGGCCTAGTGCTCGCTTTTCGCGCCGTCTCCCCGAACCGCCGCGAGCCATGCATCTTCGACAATGAGCAGGCGGCCAAGTTTCTCGACCGGCATCTCGAACAGGCGCCGCAGCGCTTGCGCGCTCTGCGGCAGGGCCGGCTCGGGCACCCGGCCGACCGCCTGCTCTGCGACCCAGGCGGCTGCCGCGATGGTGTGCGGACAGCCGAAGGCGAGGAAACGAGCCGCCGCTACGCGCGGCCCGTCGGCGGCCGCCCGGTCGATGCGGACATCGAATTGCACCCAGGTTCCCTCAGCGCGGCTGCCGGCCGCCCCGCGAGCGACCCCGGCCCCCTCCAAACGCCCGGCGGTGTCCGCGGCCGCCGCGAAATAACGTCGCGTCAACTCGCTGTATCGCATACGCCGCCGATGCGCCGCAGCCGCGCGAGCGCCGCCGCGACCGCCGCGATGGCCCGCTCGATGTCCAGGGCGGTCGTGAAGCGGCCGAGACCGAATCGCAAGCTGCTCTCGGCGAGCCGCGCGTCGCGACCGAGCGCGCGCAACACGTACGAAGCCTCGTCGGTCGCCGAAGCGCACGCCGATCCGGTCGACACCGCGATTTCCGCGGCCACGGACGCGAGCAAGCTCTCGCCTTCGACGTCCTGAAACGATACGTTGAGGATCTGCGCCACCCCGCACGCCTCGCTGCCGTTGCGAACGACCCCCCCCTGCGCGGCCAGACCCTCCCAGAGACGCTGTTGCAGCTCTCGGGCCCGGCGGCTGTCCGCCGACTGTTCGGCCGCGGCAATCGACAGCGCCGCCGCCATGCCGACCACTTGGTGGGTGGCGACGGTGCCGGAGCGCAGGCCGCGCTCCTGACCGCCGCCGAATTGCAGGGGTTCGATCTGCAGGCCGCGCCGGCGCGCGAGCAGCAGTGCGCCGACACCCTTCGGTCCGTAGGTTTTGTGCGCCGACAGCGACATCAGGTCGGCGCCGCAGGCGGCGAAGTCGACGCCGCATTTGCCCGTGCTCTGCGCCGCATCCACGTGCAGGCGCGCGCCGCCGTGGCGCGCGCAAACCTCGGCGATTGCGCCGATGTCCTGGATCACGCCAATCTCGTTGTTGACGTGCATGATCGACACCAGCACGGTATCGGCGCGCAGCGCCGCCTCGACCTGCGCCGCTTCGACGATGCCGTCGCGGCCGGGCTGCAGATACGTCACCTGCCATCCGCGGCGCTCCAATTCGCGGCAGGGATCCAGCACCGCCTTGTGTTCCGTGCGCGCGGTGACGATGTGACGGCCGCGAGCGCGCGCATGGCGGGCGACGCCGAAGACGGCCAGGTTGTCCGCTTCGGTCGCGCCGGAGGTAAAGAGCAGATCCTCCGCGCAGGCGCCGACCGCCGCCGCCGCGCGCGCGCGCGCCGCCTCGACCGCCTCGCGCGCGCGCGCGCCGTAGACATGGCCGCCGGAGCTCGGGTTGCCGAACACGCCGTCCGCCGTCAAGCAGGCGGCCATTTCGGCCGCGACCCGCGGATCCACCGGCGTCGTCGCCGCGCAATCGAGGTACGCCGGTGCGCTCATCGGCCCTCGTCCCGCTCTGCGCGGCGGCGTTTGCCCTGCACGGCGCCGAGAATGCCGCGCAGGATGTTCAACTCGTTGGCGTCGAGGCCGGTGCGATTGAACAGGCGCCGCAGACGCTCCATCAGGTATCCGGTGCGGTCCTCGAATTCTATGTAGTGCAGCACTTCGCCAAGATGCGCGTAGAAGCGCTCGACATCCCCCGCCGCCGCGAGCGGCGCCTCGAGCTGCGTTTGCGAGGCGGGGCGTTCGCGCGCGACGAAGACCTCATACGCGAGCAATTGCACGGCCATCGCCAGATTCAGCGAACAATAACCCTCGTTGGCCGGTATGCGCACCAACAGGTTGCAGTGCTGCAGATCCTCGTTGGCAAGGCCGTAGCGCTCCGAGCCGAACAACAAGGCTGCCCGCGCCGCCGCGGGCAGCCCGTGGATGCGCGCCGCCGCATCGCGCGGCGTCGCGAACTCCCAGGTAAGCGAGCGCGGCCGCGACGTCGTGCCGGCGACGAAGGCGCAGTCGGCGACCGCCTCGGCGACCGAGTCGACCAGCTTTGCCTGCGCGAGCACATCCTCCGCGCCGGCGGCGAGTGCGACGGCGTCGGCGTGCGGGAAAGATCGGGGGCGCACCAGAAAGAGGTCCGCAAGCGCCATGTTCTTCATCGCGCGCGCGGCCGAACCGACGTTGCCGGGATGGCTGGGATCGACGAGGACGATGCGAATAAGATCGGTCATGCTCTGTTATTCTAGCGCCACCTCATGCACCCACTGCTCAATATCGGTATGCGCGCCGCCAGACGCGCGGGCGATCTGATCGCGCGCAATCTTTCCCGCCTCGATTCGATAAAAATCGACAGCAAGGGCCGCAACGATTTCGTCACCGACATCGACCGCAAGGCGGAGGCGGAAATCATCGCGACGGTGCGCCGCAGCTACCCGCAACACGCGTTCCTCGGCGAGGAAACCGGCCGCAGCGGCGACGGCGATACCCTCTGGATCATCGACCCGCTCGACGGCACGACGAATTTCCTGCACGGCTTCCCGACGTTCGCGGTGTCGATCGCGGTGGAGCACAAGAAGCGGCTGCAGCACGCCGTCGTCTACGATCCCATGCGCCAGGAGTTCTTCACCGCCTCGCGCGGCGAAGGCGCGCAGCTCGAGGGCCGCAAGATCCGCGTCAGCACGCAACGCACTCTCGAAGGCGCGCTGATCGGCACCGGTTTCCCGTTTCGCGCCGGGGCCGTTCATGTCGACGACTATTTGGCGATGTTGAAGGTCGTCATGGGGCTCGCGGCGGGCGTGCGCCGGCCCGGCGCCGCGGCCCTCGATCTTGCCTACGTGGCCGCGGGCCGCATCGACGGCTTTTGGGAGTTCGGACTGGCGCCTTGGGATACGGCCGCCGGCACATTGTTGATCCAGGAGGCCGGGGGCCGGGTCGGCACACCGGCCGGCGCCGAGTACGCGCTGGGCCCGAACATCGTCGCCGGCAACCCGAAGGTCTACGAGGCTCTGCTCGCGGCCATCGGTCCGTTGACGCCGCCGCAGCTGCGAATCTAGTTCGCCTGCCGCGCCGCGTCGTTCTTGCGGCGCAGCCTGCTGTGCTTGTAGCCGTAGGCGAAATACAGCGCGAAGCCGATCGCGCTCCACAAGGCGAGCCGCATCCAGGTCGCCTCCGGCAGGAACGCCGCCATGCCGGCGCAGAACACCACGCCCATGATTGACACGAACCACACGGCGGGCACTCGGAACGGCCTCGGCAGGTCGGGCCGCGTATAGCGCAGCACCAGCACGCCGGCGCAGACGACGATGAAAGCGATCAGCGTGCCGATGGAGACGAGTTCGCCCAAGATGCCGATCGGCAACAATCCGGCGAAGGTCGCCGCCAGCACGCCGGTGATCACGGTCGATATGTACGGTGTGCGGTGCTTAGGATGCACCGCGCCGAAGAACTTGGGCAACAGGCCATCGTGCGACATCGTCAACCAGATGCGCGCCTGCGGGATGATCATCGTGATGATCACCGAGGTCAATCCCAATAGCGCGCCCCAGATCACCCAGCTCGTCAGCCACGCAAGTTGCGGGTGTGACTCGATCGCCACGGCGACCGGCGCCGCGTCGTTGAGCTTCGGGAACGGCACGAGACCGGTCATCACGCCCGACATCAAGATGTAGAGGATCGTGCAAATCGCGAGACTCCCCAAAATACCGATCGGCATGCCGCGGCTCGGGTTCTTCGACTCCTGCGCGACCGTCGAGACGCCGTCGAAGCCGATGTACGCGAAGAAGATGATCCCGGCCGCCTGGATGATGCCGCTCCAGCCGAATTGCCCGAAGGTGCCGGTGTTCTTCGGTATGAACGGCACCCAGTGAGCCGTATCGACGTAGAACGCGCCGAAGACGATCACCGCGACGACGATGCTGACCTTGATCGCGACGATGATGGTGTTGACCAGCGTCGATTCCTTGATGCCCTTGTAGCACAGCGCGGTGGCGGCGGCGATGATGCCGATCGCCGGCACGTTCAGCAGCGAGCCGGTCAGGTGCACCTGGATGCCGACGGCGCCCGCGGCGAACGGCGCCGAGGTGAATTTTGCGGGCAGCGCGTTGATTCCGTAATGCTCGAGCAATTTGACGAAATAGCGGCTCCAGCCGACCGCCACGACCGAGCAGGCCATCATGTATTCCAGCACCAGGTTCCAACCGACGAACCAGGCGATGAATTCGCCGAGCGTCGCGTAACTGTAGGCATAGGCGCTGCCCGCCACCGGCACCATCGTCGCGAATTCCGAATAGCACAGGCCGGCGAACATGCAGCCGATGCCGGCGATCACGAAGGAAATGACGATCGCCGGGCCCGCATGCTGCGCGGCGGCGAGTCCGGTGAGCACGAATATGCCCGTGCCGATGATCCCGCCGATGCCGAAGGCGATCAGCGACGGAGTGCCGAGCGCACGCACCAAGTTCTTGCCGGCGGCTTCCTCGTGATAATCGGCGACCGGCTTGGTCGCGAACAGTCCGCTTATCTTCATCTTATGCACCCGACGCGATCCGACGGCGATCGCGGCCCCATTCCCCGCACGGCCCGAAAGTGTGCCGACTTTAGCGGCTTTCGAGTTCTGTATCCAAACTATTTGCGCGGCAAGCGGCGGCGCGCTCCCCGCCGGCTTGCTCAAGACCTCCGCGATGCCTCGCCGGCGCGCTTGCGGACCGCGATGTTGAGCCATTCGACGGCGGCCGCGAACGCCATCGCGAAATACAGATAGGTCTTCGATAGGTTCAAATGCAAGGATTCGCCGATCAGGCCCGCGCCGATCAGCACCAATACGGCCAAGCCGAGGACCTTGATCGACCGATAGCGATTGATGAACTCGACGATCGTCGAGGCGAGCCACATCATGGCCGCGACCGCGGCGATGATCGCGGCCACCATGATTTCGACGCGGTTGACGAGCCCCACGGCCGTGAACACCGAATCCAACGAGAAAACGATGTCGATGATGCCTATCTGCAGGACGATCAGCACCAGGTTGCGCAGCGGCTCGGCGCGGCGCCTGCGGTCGCGGCCGTTCAGCATTTGGCGGATCTCGAGCACGCCCTTGATCACGAGAAACGCGCCGCCGGCGAACAGGATCAAGGCGCGGCCGGAGACCGCGATGCCCCGCACGGCGAACAGCGGCCGGTGCAATGTCGCGATCCAGACGATCGTCAGCAACAAGGCGATGCGCGTCAGCATCGCGAAGCCGAGGCCGGCCGAGAGCGTACCCTTCTGCTGCGAACGCGGCAGGCGGCCGACCAGCAGCGAAATGAAGATGATGTTGTCGATGCCGAGGACGACTTCGAGCGCCGCCAACATCAGGAAGGATGCCCAGGCTCGCGGCTCGAAGAGCAGCGCCATGCGACTACTCCATGTGGCCGAGAGCTTTCAGGGCAAGCCGTCCACTTCTTCGGGTTTGGTCATCTTGCGCTCCAGCAGATCGTCGGTGCGCAAGCCCAGATCCAGGGCGACGGCGGCGGATATGTAAATCGACGAGTAAGTGCCGGCGAGAATACCGATGACCAGAGCGGCCGAAAAGCTGTGCAAGGTCTCGCCGCCGAAGATCAACAAGGCGCACACCACCAGCAGCGTGACCAGCTTCGTCATCAAGGTGCGCGACAGGGTCTGATTGATCGACTCGTCGATGACTTGTGCGATCGTGATCTTGCGCGCGGTGCGCGCACGCTCGCGAATACGGTCGAAGACGATGACGGTGTCGTTCAGCGAATAGCCGATCACCGCAAGAATCGCCGATATCGCCGTCAGGTCGAAGGTCATCTGCGTGACCGCGAAGAAACCGACGACGCAGATAGGATCGTGCAGTACCGCGAGGATCCCGCCGAGCGCGAGCTTCGGCGTGAAGCGGATCAACACGTAAACCAGGATCAGCACCAGCGTCGCGGTGAGCGCCCAGGCGCCCTTGACGAACAATTCCTGTCCGACCTGCGGACCGACGACTTCGGTCGATTGCAGGGTAACGCCGGCGTCGATCGGCCGAAACAGGTCGATGATGTGCGCGCCGATCTTCTCGCCCTTGGCGTTCAGGTCCGGCGGCAGGCGCACCAGGATATCCCGCGAACTGCCGAATGCCTGCACCTGGGCGCCGGCGACGTGCGCACGCGCCAGCGCGGCGCGCAGCCGATCGATACTTGGGGCTTGCGCAAATTTGCTCTCGATGACCACGCCGCCGGTGAAGTCGATGCCGAGATTCAAGCCGCGGACCACGACCAACACGAGGGAGCCGACGATCAAGACCGCCGACAACCCGTACCACACCTTGCGGGTGTGCATGAACGGGAAGCGCGTTACCTTATGAAAGAACTCCATCTGCTCATTCCCCCGGTCGGCCGGCTTAAATCGGCAACCGTTCGATCTTGCGCCGTCCGCCGAAGACGACTTGCACCAACGCGCGGCTGCCCATCAGCGAGGTGAACATGGACGTGACGATGCCGAGCACCAGCACCACAGCGAAGCCGCGCACCGCCCCCGACCCGAACAGCCACAGGACGATGCCGGCGATCAGTGCGGTCATGTTCGAATCGGCGATCGCGGAAAACGCCCGCTCGAAGCCGGCGGCGATCGCCGCGCGCGGCGAGATGCCCATGCGCAATTCCTCGCGGATGCGCTCGTAGATCAGAATGTTCGCATCGACCGCCATGCCGACCGTCAAGACGACGGCGGCGATGCCCGGCAATGTCAGCGCGGCGCCGACCAGGGAGAGGAGCGCCGTCAGCAGGATGACGTTCGCGATCAGCACGACGTCGGCGATCATGCCGAAGGCCTTGTAATATACGGCCATGAACACGAACGCCCCCAGCATGCCGAACACCATCGCGGTCACGCCCTTGTCGATGTTATCCTGGCCGAGGCTCGGACCGATCGCCCGCTCCTCGATTTCCGACAAGGGCGCGGCGAGGCCGCCCGCGCGCAGCAACAACGCGAGCTCCCGGCCTTCGATCGCGTTGACGCCGGTGATCTGGAACGTATGGCTGAACACGCCCTGGATCGTCGCCCGGTTGATGACCTGCTCGGTCTTGTGCTCCACCTCGACGCCGGCCGCATTCTTGTCGCGCGACCGGTCGATGAACACCACGGCCATCAAATGGCCGATGTTCTCCTCGGTATTGCGCAGCATCTTCGCCGCGCCGCGGCTGTCGAGCGATACCGACACCGCCGGGCCGTCCTGCGTATTCGGCTGGAAGGAGGCATCGGTGAGTTGATCGCCGGTGACGACGATGTCGCGCTTCAGAAGGACCGGTTGCTTGTCGCGCGTGTAATAAAGCTTGGCGCCGAGCGGCACCTGGCCGGTGCGCGCCGCCTCGAACGGATTGTCGGTCTCGTCGACCATGCGGAATTCCAGGGTCGCCGTCTTGCCGAGGATCTTCTTCACTTCGGCCGAGTTCTGCAGTCCCGGCAGTTGGATCGCGATCTGATCGGCGCCCTGGCGCGCGACTTGCGGTTCGGAAACCGCGAGCTCGGGGCTGTTCAGACGATTGCGCAATATGACGATGTTCTGCTGAACGGCGTAGTCCTCGCGCTGTTTGATATCCTGCGGGGTCATGGTGAGTTCAACCGCCGGCGAGCCGCCCACGGTGGTGTCCTGCAGATTCAGGCTGCGGTTGTCGCTCTGCATCGCCTCCTTACCCTTGGCGAAGCCGGCGGCGTCGCGGAACAGCACGACGACGCGGTTATCCGGATAGTCGACGCGCACGTCCAGGTACGGCGCGTGGGCGTTGCGCAGCGAGGCGCGAAAGTCCTGCTCATACTGGTCGAGTTCCTGCTTGACCGCGCCTTGTACATCGACTTGATAGACCAGGTAGACGCCGCCGCGCAGGTCCAATCCCAGCTTCAGCGGACTCAAGCCGAGATTGCGCATCCAATTCGGCACCCGCGAAGCCATCGCCAGCGCGATCGTGTACACGTTGGGCATCGCCGCGGAGATGATCTTGCGCGCGTTTTGCTGGTCCCGTTTGCTCGCGAATCGCAGCGTCAACCGTCCCTGCTCGATGAAGGCGCCGGTCAGGGCGACGCCCTTGTCCCGCAGGAGCTTTTCGATCGAACTGCGGTCGGCGTCGCCGACCGCCGACTGATCCTTGGCGAGCTGCAAGGCGCTTGCCTCGCCGAACAGGTTCGGCAGAGCGAGCAGGATCGCGAGCAGCATGACGATCGCGACCAGCACGATCTTCCAGCGCGGATACGCGGTCATGCGTTCTTGACCGTGCCCTTCGGCAGGATTTGCGTCACCTGCGATTTTTGCAGCTTGATGCTCACGCCGGCGGCGATCTCGAGGGTGAGGAATTGATCGCCGACTTCGAGGACCTTGCCGAGCATGCCGCCGTTGGTCGTGACCTCGTCGCCGGCGGCGATCTTCGAGAGCATCTCCCTCTGTTCCTTCGCACGCTTGTTCTGCGGCCGTATCAACAGCACGTAAAACACCACCAGCAGCAGGACCGGCAGCATCAGGGCGCTGAGAATGCTCTGTCCGCCGCTCGCGGCGGATTGTGCGTAGGCTGATTTAATGAAGAAACCCATGGCGTTACACCCACTTTATGCGGATCAGACCGCGGCGCAAGGCCGGGCATTATACAAAAAACGAGGCGCCAAATCTTAAGTTCGCGGCCGCGCCCCCTAAACCGCCGCGGCCCGAGCCGCGTAGAACTCGGCCGCGTACTGCTGCAGCCTGCCCGCCTCGATGGCGGCGCGGATCTCGCGCATCAAGCGCAGGTAGAAATGCAGGTTGTGGATCGTATGCAGCCGCGCGGCCAATATCTCGTTGCATTTGTCGAGGTGACGCAGATAGCCGCGGCTGTAGTTCAAGCAGGTGTAACAGCCGCAATCGCTCTCGATCGGAGCGGTATCCAGGCGGTGCGCGGCGTTGCGGATGTTGAGGATGCCTGAGCGGGTGAACAGATGCGCATTGCGCGCGTGCCGCGTCGGCATCACGCAGTCGAACATGTCGATGCCGCGGCGCACCGCCTCGAGGATGTCCTGCGGACGGCCGACCCCCATCAAGTACCGCGGCTTGTGGCGCGGCATCTGCGCGGTCAGGGCCTCGAGCACGGCGCCGCGCTCGGCACCGCTCTCGCCCACCGCGAGGCCGCCGACGGCGAGTCCGGCGAAGCCGATCTGCTCGAGCGCCGCCAACGAGGCGAGCCGCAGATTCGCGTGCACGCCCCCTTGGATGATGCCGAACAGCGTTCCCGGCGGATCGTCGCGGTAATACTCGCGAAAGCCGCGCAGCGCCCAGCGCATCGACAACTCCATCGAGGCGCGGGCCGCGGCCTCGTCGGCGGGGTACGCCGTGCACTCATCGAAGCTCATCGCTATATCCGACCCCAGCACGCGCTGAATGCGCATCGATTCCTCCGGCGAGAGAAACACCGAGGCGCCGTCGACCGGCGAGCGGAAGTGCGCGCCCGCCTCGCTGATCTTGCGCATCTCGGCGAGGCTCCAGACCTGGAAACCGCCGGAATCGGTGAGGATCGGCCGCCGCCAATGCATGAACCGGTGCAGTCCGCGATGCGCACCGATCACCTCGAGCCCGGGCCGCAGGAACAGATGAAAAGCGTTGGCGAGCACAATATCCGCGCCGATCGATTCGAGCTCTTCGGGCGTCATCGCCTTGACGGTGCCGTAGGTGCCGACCGGCATGAACGCCGGGGTTTCGACCGCGCCGCGGGCGAATTGCAGCCGGCCGCGGCGCGCCGCGCCGTCTTCGCGCAACAACTCGAAGCGCATGGCCGCTGCGCTCACGCGCGCTCCGGCGCCGCCGCCGGCGGCGTCAGGAACATCGCGTCGCCATAGCTGAAAAACCGGTACTTCTCGCGCACCGCGTGCCGGTAGGCGGCCAGCAGCGTCTCGCGCCCGACGAACGCGGCGCAGAGCATCAACAGGGTCGACTCCGGCAGATGGAAATTCGTGACGATCGCATCGACGGCGCGGAAACGGTGGCCCGGGCGGATGAAGATCCCGGTCTCGCCGCGTAGTGCCCGCAGCCGGCCGCCGCTCGCGGCGGACTCCAGAGCGCGCACCACCGTGGTGCCGACCGCGACGATCCGGCCGCCGCCGGCGCGGGCCGCCTCGACCGCGTCGCAAACCGCTTCAGGCACCTCGACGTACTCGGTATGCATCACGTGCCGGTCGAGATCGATCCGGCGCACCGGTGCGAACGTACCCGCGCCGACGTGCAGGGTGAGAAAAGCGCGCCGGATGCCGCGCCTCTCGAGGGCGGCGAACAGCGGCTCGTCGAAATGCAGTCCGGCGGTCGGCGCCGCCACCGCGCCCGGCACGCGCGCGTACACCGTTTGGTAGCGCTCGCGGTCGGCGGCGGCTGACGGCCGGGCGATGTACGGCGGCAGCGGCATGCAGCCGTGGGATTCGAAAAATGGCAGGACGTCGCCGGAGAATTCCAGCCTGAACATCTCGCCCTGCCGCTCCAGCATGCGTGCCGAGTAGCCGCCGGCAAGCGCAATCAGGCCTTGCGGCCGCAGCCGTTTGCTGGAGCGCGCATGCACCAGCGCGGTCCGCGCGCTCAGCACCCGCTCGAGCAGGATCTCGATCCGCCCGCCGCTCGCCTTGCTGCCGAAGGCGCGCGCCGGTATCACACGCGTGTCGTTGAACACCAGCAAGTCGCCGGCGCCGACGAGATTCGGCAAATCGCCGAACGCAAGGTCTCGGTGCGAGCCGCTCGCCCCGTCGAGCGCGAGCAGGCGGCACGCCGAGCGCACCGCGGCAGGCTTTTGGGCGATGAGTTCTCGTGGCAACTCGAAGTGAAAGTCCGTCCGGCGCATCAGGGCGGCAATACTATCAAGAGCGCGGATCGCATATACTCGCGCGACTGGCTGGCCCGGATGGCGGAACTGGTAGACGCGCCGGACTCAAAATCCGGTGGTGGTGACACCGTGTGGGTTCGATTCCCTCTCCGGGCACCAGTACTGAACTATGGATCACCCTTGAATTTCTGCAGCAACTGCGGCTCCGCCGTCGTCTCCAAGATCCCGGATGGGGATCACTTGCCGCGCTTCGTCTGTACGGGCTGCGGCATGATCCATTACAAGAACCCGCTGCTGGTATTGGGCTGCGTACCGGAATTGGACGGCAGGATCCTGCTTTGCCGCCGCGCGATCGAGCCGCGCCTCGGATTCTGGACGGTGCCGGCGGGATTCATGGAGATCGGCGAAACGATGCAGGACGCGGCGCGGCGCGAATGCCGGGAGGAGGCGCTCGCCGAAGTCGAAGTCGGCTCGCTGCTCGCGGTCGTCAGCGTCATCCACGCAAGCCAGGTGCACGTCATGTTCAGGGCGAAGCTGCTGCGGCCGCAGTTCGCGCCGGGCGCGGAGAGCCTTGAGGTCGGCCTGTATGCGCAGGAGGAAATTCCCTGGCCGGATCTGGCGTTTCCGAGCGGCGAATTCACGCTGCGGCGATACTTCGCGGACCGCGCCGCCGGCCGCGAGGATCACCACTTCGCCGAACTGACCAGACCGTTGAATAATTGAGCGGCACGGCCCCGGGCGCCGGGTCTGTGGCAGAATAGCCGGCGATCAGTGCGACAATCAAAAGGGTAAGCCATGGCCTTTGTGGTCACCGAGAATTGCGTCAAGTGCAAATATATGGACTGCGTGGAGGTCTGCCCGGTGGACTGTTTCCACGAGGGCCCGAATTTCCTCGTCATCGACCCCGAAGAGTGCATCGACTGCACGCTGTGCGAACCGGAATGCCCGGTCGAAGCGATCTTCTCGGAAGAGGATATTCCCGCGGGCCAGGAGAACTTCAAGCCATTGAACGCGGAGCTCGCCAAGAAGTGGCCCGTCATCAGCGAGAAAGGTCCGGCGCCCGCGGACGCCAAGCAGTGGGAAGGCGTCGCCGGCAAGCTCAAATTGCTCGAGCGCTGAGCGGCGCCTGCGCGCGGCGCGCCATTCAACGCGCGGCGAGCTGCAGTGCCCTGATTTCCTGGACCAGTTCGCGCGGTGGTAGATAGCCGTCGATGTACCGGCCGGATTGCGTGATGATCGCCGGCGTGCCGCGCACGCCGATTTCCCTGCCGAGCGCGTACTCTCTCGCAACCGGCGTCGGGCTGCAGATCCTCGCCGCAGCCAGATCCTCACCCGCGGTGGCGCGCGCCAGCGCCTGGCCGCGGTTCGGCGAGCACCATACGGCCTCGGCCTTGCGCCAGCTCGGCGTATTGGGGCCGCTGCGCGGGTAGAACAGGTAGCGCACGCGCACGCCGAGCCGGTTGAGTTGCGCCATCTCGCCCTGCAGCTTGCGGCAGTAGGGACAGTCGACGTCGGTGAATACCGTGATCGTGTAGCGCGGACTCGGCGGCGAGAAAATCAGCATCTGCGATTCCGGGATCGCGGTGATCAGCGCCGCGCGCGCCGCCATGCGGCGCTGCTCGGTGAGGTTGCGGCGCGAATTCATGTCGTAGATGTTGCCGTCGATGAAGAATTTGCCGTCTGCGGTCAGATAGCTGATGTCCGCTCCCTGCATGAACTGATAAATCCCCGCAATCGGCGACGGCTGCAGGTCCTGCAGCTTGACCCCGGCCGGCAACCGCTTGAGCAGGGCGATGCGCGGATCCGCCGGATCTGCGCCGGGGACGGCCGCGTACGCCGCTGCGGCGGCCATCGCGACCGCGATCAGGACGGCGGCGATTTTCTGCGGCATCGATGGTCTCCCGGAATCTGGCGTAGGTACGGCGCCGCGAGCTTGGCGCGGCAGCGGCTAGCCGCGCGGGTGATGCTGGGAATGCAATTCCTTCAGGCGTTCGCGCGCGACGTGGGTATAGATCTGCGTCGTCGACAAATCGCTGTGGCCGAGCAGCATCTGCACGACGCGCAGATCGGCGCCGTGGTTCAGCAAATGCGTCGCGAAGGCGTGCCGCAAGGTGTGCGGCGAAAGTTCCTTGTCGACGCCGGCTTTTTTCGAATAGCGCTTGATGATGTGCCAGAACGCCTGCCGCGTCATGCGATCGCCGCGGCGCGTCGGGAACAGATAGTCCGTCTGCCGCTCCAGCAATATCTCCACGCGCGGCCCCTGCACGAACTGTTGCAGCCAGCCGACCGCCTCGTCGCCGAGCGGGATCAAACGCTCCCGGTTGCCCTTGCCGACGACGCGCATGACCCCCTGGTGCAGGTTGACCTGACTGTGCTTCAGGCTGACGAGTTCCGAGACGCGCAGACCGGTCGCATACAACACCTCGAGCATCGTACGATCGCGGTGACCCAGCGGATCGGTCACTGTCGGCGCTTCGAGCAGCGCATCGACCTCGGCCTCGCTGAGCGATTTCGGCAAAGAGCGGCCGATTTTCGGCATCGCGATTTGCGCGGTCGGATCGGCGGCGATCAGTCCCTCTCGAATCATGTAGCGGTAGAATCGGCGGAAGCTCGATAATTGCCTCGCTGTAGAGCGCGGCCGCGATCCGCCCTCGACGCGCGCTGCGATGAAGCCCAATAATTCGATGCGAGTGGCCTTCAGCAAGGCGCTGTGTTGCGCCTCGAGCCAGCGTCCGAGCGCCGTCAAATCGGCCCGATAGGCGGCAAGCGTATTCGCCGACAACCCGCGCTCGGTCCACACCGCATCGAGGAAGCGCAGCAACGCCGGGTCGGCCGCATCCGCTTGCGGCAGTTTCGCCGTGCCGGAAGTGCGTGTATAAACCGTCCGTTTGGGAGCCGTCGCCATAGTTTCCCGCGTCTTGACACCGCCTGTGGAGCTTGCCGTAGCGGTACGGCCCGAAGTATGAAAGGGGCCCCCTGCAGGGGGCGTGACCCGAATCACAGTAACCGTAACTATTAACATAAGGAGAACCAGATCACAGAACAATCCAGAGCGCGGCGGCGCGGATGAGCCGCGGCCTGTACTCGCTCTATTGCCTGCTCGCGTTCACCGCGCTCGCCTGCGCGGCGCTTGCGGCCAATCTTTTCGTGCCGACGCCGCGCGCCCGCCGGCGCGTCGCGGCAGGCTGCTCGCGCGCGTTCCTGCGGGCCGCCGGCATCCCGTTCTCGGTGCACGGCGCGGACCGCCTGCCCACCGAACCCTGCGTGGTGGTGGCGAACCACTCCAGCTACCTCGACGGGGTCGTCGCCATCGCCGCGTTGCCGCCGGACTTCGCGTTCGTGATCAAAAAGGAAATGCTGCGGGTGCCGCTTGCCGGATTCCTGCTGCGGCGCCTGGGCTCCGAATTCGTCGACCGCTACGACCGGCAACGCAGTGCGGCCGATGCGCGCCGCGTGCTGAAGCGCGCGAGCGGCGGTCAATCGCTGGTGTTCTTTCCGGAAGGCACGTTCAGCGAAGCGCGGCAGATCGGAAAATTCCTGCGCGGCGCATTCACGACCGCCGCGCGCGCCGGCATGCCGATCGTCGCCGTGGCGATTCACGGCACGCGCGCCGTGCTGCCGTCGGGAAGCATCCTGATCCGCCGAGAGCCGATTCGCGTGGAAGTACTCGACGTCCTGCGCGGCGCCGAGGCGAGGCACCGCAGCCGCGAACTGATCGGCCGAGCCGTCGGCGAGCCGCTCGCCTGAGGCTTGCGCCGCCCGCCGCCGGCGCTCGCGCCGCGACGCCGGCGTCCCGGGTATACTGGCGCCGGCACCGACCGCCGCCAGGAATCACGCGCCGATGACTTGCGAACCCATCCTGATACTTGCCGCGCAGCGCACGCCGATGGGCGCTTTCCAGGGCGCGCTGGCGCCGCTCGCCGCGCCGCAATTGGGGGCGGCGGCCATTCGCGGCGCGATCGGCGCCGCCGGCGTCGCGCCCGCCGACGTCGACGAGGTCGTCATGGGCTGCGTGCTTGCGGCCGGCCTCGGGCAGGCGCCGGCGCGGCAGGCGGCATTGGCCGCCGGCCTGCCTGCGGGCGTACCGGCGACGACGCTGAACAAGATGTGCGGCTCCGCCATGCGCGCCGTCATGTCGGGCGCCGATCAAATTGCGGCCGGATCGGCGGCGATCGTCGTCGCCGGCGGGTTCGAATCGATGAGCAATGCGCCGTATCTGCTGCCGAAGGCGCGCGCCGGCTACCGCATGGGCCATCAGCAGGCGCTCGATCACATGTTCTACGACGGTCTGCAAAGCCCGTGGGACGGGCAGCTGATGGGCGTGTTCGCCGAGGCGACCGCGGAGAAGTACGGATTCACGCGCGACAGCCAGGACCTCTTCGCGACCGAATCGGCGCGGCGCGCGCAAGCGGCCGTCGGCAGCGGCGCATTCAAGCCGGAAATTACGCCGGTCGCGGTGCGCACGCGCAAGGGCGATGCGCTGATCGTCGATGACGAGACGCCGCACGACCTCGATCTCGCGAAAATACCGACGCTGCAGGCCGCCTTCAAGAAAGGCGGGACCGTGACTGCGGCGAGTTCCTCCGGCATAGCCGACGGCGCCGCGGCGATCGTCTTGAGCTCTGCCGCCGCCGCCGCCGAGCGCGGCCTGCGACCGCTCGCGCGCATCGTCGGCTACACGAGTTTCGCGCGAGAGCCCGAATGGTTCACGCTGGCACCGATCGGCGCGCTCGGCAAATTGCTGGCCCGCCTGCGGTGGCGCGCGGAGGAGGTCGATTTGTTCGAGATCAACGAAGCCTTCGCGGTCGTGACCATGGCGGCGGTACGCGATCTCGGGCTCGATGCGGCGCGGGTCAACGTCAACGGCGGCGCCTGCGCGCTCGGCCATCCGATCGGCGCGAGCGGCGCGCGCATCATCGCCACGCTGCTGCACGCGCTGCGCGCCCGCGGCGCGAAACGCGGCGTCGCGAGCCTGTGCATCGGCGGCGGCGAAGCGACGGCAATCGCCCTGGAACTACCCTGAAGGGTTCGATCCGATGAGCGACAACCCTCGCGATGTCATGGAGTACGAGGTTGCGATCGTCGGCGCAGGGCCCGCGGGCCTCGCCGCTGCGATCCGCCTGAAACAGCAGAAACCGGAGATCGGCGTCTGCGTGCTCGAAAAGGGCGCCGCCGTCGGCGCGCATTCCTTGTCCGGCGCGGTCCTCGAGCCCGGGCCGCTCGAGGCGCTGCTGCCGCGATGGCGCGAGAATCCGCCAGCCGTGTGCGTGCCGGCGACCCGCGACGAATTCTGGTACCTGACGCGCCGCAGGCGCATCAGGCTGCCGACGCCGCCGCAGATGGCCAATCACGGCAATTTCATCATCTCGCTCGGACAACTGACCCCGCTGCTCGCGCAACACGCGGAGAAGCTCGGCGTCGACGTGTTTCCCGGCTTTGCCGCGTCGACCGCTCTGTTCGACGACGGCGGCGCCGTGCGCGGCGTGCGCGTCGGCGACATGGGAGTCGACAAATCCGGCGAGCCGGGACCGAACTTCGCTCCGGGGCCGGACATTCACGCCAAGCTGACGATCTTTGCCGAGGGTTGCCGCGGCAGCGCGTCGAAGCAATTGATCCGCCGCTACCGGCTGGATGCGGGCAAGTCGCCGCAAACCTACGGATTGGGCTTCAAGGAGCTTTGGCAGTTGCCGTCCGGGCGCGGCGAACCCGGATTGATCCGGCACACGCTCGGCTGGCCGCTGGATCCGCGCACCTACGGCGGCAGCTTTCTCTATCACCTGGACAACGACCGACTCTACGTCGGCTTCGTCGTCGGCCTGGACTACGAAGACCCGCGCTTCAAGCCGTTCGAAGCGTTTCAACAATTCAAGCACCATCCCGCGGTCAAGCCGCTGCTGGCGGGCGGCGAGATTCTCGCGGCCGGCGCCAGAACGGTCATCGAAGGCGGCTATCAATCGATGCCGACGCTCGAAATGCCGGGCGCCATCCTGATCGGCGACGCCGCAGGCACGCTGAATACCCCGAAAATCAAAGGCATTCACCAGGCGATCCGCTCCGGGATGATCGCGGCCGAACACTACGCAGAGACCGGTGCAGGCAGCGGCTTCGACCGCCGCTGGCGCGAATCGGCGGGCGGGCGCGAACTTCACCGGGTGCGCAACATACGCCCCGGGTTCCGCCGCGGCCTGTGGTTCGGCCTCGCCAATGCCGCATTCGAGACCGCGACCATGGGCAAATCCCCGTGGACCCTCGCCAACCACGCCGACGATACGGCGCTGAAGAAGCTCGATGAATACGCCTCGCCGGAGCGCGGCTGGGGCGAACGCGATTTGCCGCCGCGCGACCGCCTGGCTTCGGTGTATTTCGCGGCGACCGCGCACGAAGAGAACCAGCCGGTGCACCTGCAGGTCGCCGACATCAAGATCTGCGCCGCGCGCTGCGCGCAGGAATTCGGCAATCCGTGCACGAAATTCTGTCCGGCCAACGTCTACGAAATGGTGGACGACGGCGGCGGCGGCCGCAAGCTGCAGATCAACTCCTCGAACTGCGTGCATTGCAAGGCCTGCGACATCAAGGAGCCCTACCCGGGGCAGATCACCTGGTGCACGCCGCAGGGTGGTTCGGGTCCGAACTACCAAGGACTCTAGGCGAACGGCGCCGCAGTGTCAGCGCAATACCAGCCGGTCGCTGCGCGGCTCGCGCTCGCGGTCGCCGACCACCGGCTAGAATTCGATGCGCAGCAATGCGCCGCGGCCGCGCACCTCGATGCGCTCGGCGCGGCGCTGCGCGGCGGGCGCCCCGGCGCCGGGCTCTGGCGCCGCCTCGGCATGCGCCGGCTCACGCGGCCGCGTTCTGGCCCCGCTCCCCGCGGGCTCTATCTTTGGGGCAGCGTCGGCCGCGGCAAGACTCGACTGCTCGACTTGTTCTACGAGTCCATGGATTTCACCGACAAGGAGCGCAATCACTTCTATGCGTTCATGCGCGACGTGCATGCGCAGCTGCGCGCCGCGGCGCACCGCGTCCGGCCGCTGCAGATCGTCGCGCAGCGCATGGCCGAGCGCGCCAGGCTCATCTGTCTCGACGAATTCTTCGTCGCCGACATCGCCGACGCGATGATCCTGTCTGGCCTGCTCGACGGCCTGTTTCGGCGCGGCGTGACGCTGGTCGCGACTTCGAACTCGCCGCCGCAGGATTTGTACAAGGACGGCTTGCAGCGTCAAAGGTTCCTGCCGGCGATCGCATCGATGCGCCGGCGCATGCAGGTCGTGCACCTGGACGGCGCGGTCGACTACCGCCTGCGCAATTTCGATCGGGCGCGCACTTACTTCGATTCGAATCGGCCGGAGACACCCGCCGAAATGCAGCGCCTGTTTTGCAAGCTGTCCGCGGGCAGCGCCGCGGGCCCGTCCGCCATCGAGGTCCTGGGTCGCAGTATCGCGGCGGCGGACTCAGCCCCCGGCCTCGTCTGCTTCGAATTCCGAGAACTCTGCGCAAGCCCGCGCGGCGCCGACGACTACATCGAACTCGCCCGGCGCTACCGGACGATTTTTGTGGCCGGCGTCCCGGTATTCGGCGGCGGCGACGAGGATGCGGCGCGCCGCTTCTTGATGCTGATCGATACTCTCTACGATTGCGGCGTGAAGATCGTGGTTTCGGCCGCCGCGCCCGCGCAAGCTCTGTACCGCGGCGAACGATTGGCGGGGGAGTTCGAGCGCGCCGCGAGCCGCCTGGTCGAGATGCAGTCGCAGCGCTATCTCGCCGGCGAACACCGCCCGTGAAGCGAAGCTCGCGCGGCCCTGGCATAATTCGCAGATGAAGACGGTCGCCGAATTCAGCATTTCGCATACGCAGCTGCTCGACGCGGACGGCGCGGCGACCGAGGAGCTGCCCGCCTTTGCGCGCGACCCCGAGGAAGTCTTGCGAATGTACCGCCTGATGACGCTGGTGCGCATCTTCGACGCCAAGGCAATCAATCTGCAGCGCACCGGCCAGTTGGGCACCTACGCGCCGTGCCTCGGCCACGAAGCGACGCACGTCGGCGTCGGCGCGGCGATGCGCCCGGAGGACGTGCTCGCGCCCGTGTACCGCGAATACGGGACGCAGTTATGGCGCGGCGTCAGCATGCGCGAAATCCTCGTCTATTGGGGCGGCGACGAGCGCGGCAGCGACTTTGCCGGGCCCCGCCAGGACTTTGCCTGGTGCGTACCGATCGCCACCCAGACGCTGCACGCGGCGGGAGCGGCGATGGCGTTCAAGATACGCGGGGAAAGGCGCTGTGCGCTCGCCTATATCGGCGACGGCGGCACCTCCGAAGGAGCGTTTTACGAAGCGCTGAACCTCGCCGGCGCGCGCGCGCTGCCGGTGGTGTTCGTCATCGTCAACAACGGCTGGGCGATCTCCGTGCCGGTCGCCGCGCAAACGGCGGCGGCGACCCTCGCCCAGAAGGCGGTTGCCGCCGGCATTCCCGGAATGCAGGTCGACGGCAACGACGTATTCGCGGTGCGCGCGGTCGTCGGCGCCGCGCTCGAGGCGGCGCGGTCCGGCGGCGGACCTTCTGTGGTGGAGGCGCTGACCTATCGACTGAGCGATCACACGACCGCGGACGACGCCGGCCGCTATCGCTCGGCGCAGGAAGTCAAGGAAGCCTGGGCGATCGAACCGTTGATTCGCATCCGGCGGTTCCTGACGAGCGCCGGAATATGGGACGCGGCGAAGGAACAGGCATTGCGGCATACTTGCGCCCGCGAGGTCGAAGCGGCCGTCGGCGAATACCTGGCGGCGCCGAAGCCCTCGAGCGACGCGATGTTCGAACATTTGTTCGCTGAGATGCCGCCGCATCTGCGCGAACAGCGCGACGTAGCGCGCAGATACGGCGCGAAATCCGGCAGACATTGACTTGGCGAAAGTAACCATGGTCGAGGCCATTGCCATGGCGCAAGGCTGGGAAATGCAGCACGACGAGAGCGTCGTCGTCATCGGCCAGGACGTCGGCGCGAACGGCGGCGTATTTCGCGCGACCGCCGGCCTGCAGCGACGCTTCGGCGAACGGCGGGTTCAAGACACGCCGCTCGCGGAAGCCACGATCTCGGGCATGGCCGTCGGCATGGCCGCTCACGGCTTGAAGCCGGTCGCGGAAATACAATTCATGGGATTCATGTATCCGGCGCTCGATCAGATCGTCAATCACATGTCGCGCATGCGCACCCGCACCCGCGGCCGCCTCAGCTGCCCGGTCGTCATGCGCATGCCGCACGGCGGCGGCATCCACGCCCCGGAGCATCACTCCGAGAGCACCGAGGCGATGCTCTGCCATATCCCCGGAATTCGCGTCGTCTGTCCGTCCTCGCCGGCGCGCGCCTACGGGCTGCTGCTCGCGGCGATTCGCGATCCGGATCCGGTCATGTTCCTCGAGCCGGTGCGCCTGTACCGCGCGATGCGCCAAGAAGTCGCCGACGACGGCCGCGCGCTGCCGCTGGATGCGGCGTTCACGCTGCGCGCAGGATCCGACGTGACGATCGTCACCTGGGGCGCGATGACGATCGAAACCCTGCGCGCCGCCGCCCTGCTCGACACGCAGGGCGTCAGCGCCGAGGTGATCGATCCGGCGACCTTGAGCCCGCTCGACGATGCGGCGATTCTCGCCTCGGTCGCCAAGACCGGCCGCCTGGTCATCGTGCACGAAGGGGCGCGCAACGTCGGCGTGGGCGCGGAGATCGCCGCGCTGGTCGCCGAACGCGGCCTTTACGATCTGCAGGCGCCGATCCGGCGCGTCACGGGCTTCGACACCGTCATGCCCTTGTTCAAACTGGAGTACGACTACATACCGTGCGTGCAGCGCATCGTCGATGCCGTACGGCTGACGCTGGCAGAGTAGCAGGCTCGAGTATGGCGACATTCAAGCTTCCGGACTTGGGCGAGGGTTTGGCCGAGGCGCAGATCGTCGAGTGGCACGTCAAAGTCGGCGACCGCGTCGCCGTCGACCAGCCGATGGTGTCCGTCGAGACGGCCAAAGCCCTCGTCGAGGTGCCCGCGCCGTTCAGCGGCATCGTCTGCGCCCTGCACGGCGCGGCCGGCGACATCGTCGCGACCGGGGCAGCGCTGATCGATTTCGACGACGGCACCGTCGTCGGCAGCCTGCCGGCGACCGGCGGCGAGGAATTCATCGAAGCGGCGACGATCGGCGTGAATCGCGACGCCGCGCCGACGCGCGGCCGCGCCGTGCCGACGGCGCGCGCGCTGGCGAGGCATTTGCGCGTCGATCTCGACGGCCTCGCCGGCAGCGGCAGGGACGGTCTGATCACCTTGGACGATGTGCTGCGCTCGGCGCGACTACCGACCGCGCCCGCGGCGCCGCCCAAGCTCGCGGCGCCGGCGGGCGGCATCCTGCAGCCCTTGCGCGGCGCGCGCCGCTGGATGTCGCGATCGATGACCCTCGCCCGCGAGCAAACCGCGCTCAGCACCGTCTGCGACGACGCCGACATTCAAGCCTGGCGGCAGCCGGGCGGCTACATGCTGCGCTTGATGCGCGCCCTGGTGCGCGCTTGCCGCGCCGAACCCGCCTTGAACGCCTGGTACGACCCCGCGGAAGACTCGCGGGTGATTTTCGAACATATCGATCTTGCGGTCGCGGTCGATACGCCCGCCGGTTTGTTCGTGCCGGTCATACGCAATGTCGAGGCCAAATCGCCGCAAGAACTCGCCGCCGCCCTGCTCGCGCACAAGCAAGCGGCCCATCGGCGCGGCATTGCGCCGGAGGACCTTCGCGACTTTACGCTGATGCTCTCGAACTACGGCACGCTCGCGGGTCGCTACGCCACGCCGCAGGTGATGCCGCCGGCGGTGGCCATCCTCGGCGCCGGCAAGGTGCGCCGCGACGCCGTCGTCGCCGGCGAGGCGATCGAGGCGCATCTCTGCATGCCGCTGTCGCTGAGCTTCGATCATCGCTGCGTGACGGGCGGCGAGGCCTGCCGTTTCCTCGCCGCGGTGATCGCCGATATGCAGGCGCCTGAATGAACCCGTATCAATGCCGGTAAGCCGGGGGAGATCGGTCCGATGTCGCAAACCATGTCCGAAACCGAAAGAACGATATTGCGGTCGATTGGCGCCGCCGCACGGCCGAAACGACTGCGCGGCGTAAACGTCGCGCAATTCCTGCAGGCCTATTACGCGAATGTCGCGCCGCAGGACCTGGCTGCCCGCGATCCGGCGCAACTCGCCGCCGCCGCGCTCGCGCACCTCGATTTTGCGCAGAATCGGCGCCGCGGGCGCGCAGCGGTGCGCGTCTTCAACCCGGCGCTGCGCGAACGCGGCTACGGCTCGCCGCACACGGTCGTCGAGATGGTCGGCGACGACATGCCGTTTCTCGTCGACTCGATCGCCCTGGCGTTCCAGCGGCGCGGACTGACGCTGCATTTCTTGGCGCATCCGGTATTCGCTGTGACGCGCGGCGCCAAGGGCGCGCTGCGCTCGCTGCGGCCGCGCGGCGACGGCGAGAGCGGCGAACGCCTCGAATCCTTCCAACACCTAGAAATTGACCGCATCGTCGATGCGGCGACCCTGCAGGCGCTCGCCGCCGAGATAGAGCGCAACTTGCACGACGTGCGGGTCGCCTGCGCCGATTGGCCGAAGATGCAGGCGGCGGCGCACGCCACGGCCGGCGATTTGCTGGTCGAACATGCGCGCGTCGACCCGCGCGACGCGAGCGAGACGAGTGCCCTGCTCGAATGGATGGTGAACCGCAATTTCACCTTCCTCGGCTATCGCGAGTATCGATTGCGCGGCACGGCGGGCAGGGAAACGCTCGCGCCCATCGAGGCGAGCGGACTCGGCATCCTGCGCGGCGGCCACCGCCGTCCCGACCGCACCGGCCGGGTTCTGTCGAGCGACGTACGGCGCCAGAGCCGCGCGCGCGAGCTCGCCCTGGTCACCAAGTCGAACATCCAGTCGAGCGTGCACCGCTCCGGCTTCCTCGACTACGTCGGCGTCAAGCGATTCGACGCTGCCGGCCGCCTGCTCGGCGAGCGCCGGTTTCTCGGCCTGTGGACTTCCGCCGCTTACAACAGCAATCCGCGCGAGATTCCGCTGTTGCGCCACAAAGTCGACCGGGTCGCCGAACACTTCGCGCTCGCCGCCGACAGCCACGACGGCAAGGCGCTGCAGCACATCCTCGAGTCGTTCCCGCGCGAGGAATTGTTTCAAGCCACTGTCGCCGAACTGATCCGCATCGTCGCCGGAATTCTCGGCCTGCAGGAGCGCCCGCGGGTGCACTTGCTGCTGCGGCGCGACCCGTTTCGGCGGTTCTACTCCTGCTTTATCTTCGTACCCCGCGAAAAATACAACACGCAAGTGCGGCAGCGCATCGAGAGCGTCGTGCGCGAGGCCTGCGGCGCGTTCCACCTCGAATCGCAGGTGCAGGTCGCGCAATCGAACAGCGCCCGCATCCACATCGTCGCGCGTACCGAGCCGAGCGGTCTGCGGCGGATTCACGCCGACGCCCTGCAAAGGCGCATCGAGGCGGCGGTGCGCTCCTGGTCGGATGCATTCAAGTCGGCGCTGCTCGCGAGCTTCGACGAAGCCCGCGCGCTCGCCCTCTACGAGAAATATGCGCCGGTGTTTCCTGCGGCCTATACGGAGGACTTCGGCGGCGAGACGGCCGCCCTCGACGTCGCCTATCTGGAGGCCCTCGAGAAGGATCCCGGGCGTCTGCAGTTGGAGACCTATCGCGCCGACGCCAGGCGCAAAGAGCGCGTCTACCTGAAAATCTACCGCCATCAGGACGCCATCCCCATATCGGATCTGCTGCCGATGCTCGAAAACATGGGCCTGCGCGTCATCGCCGAACGCCCCTATGAGCTCGAATACTCGGCCGAGCGGCGCGGTTGGATACAGGACCTCGAGCTGGAGATCCCGCGCGACGTACACACCAAGTTCGAATCGCTGGCGCCGCAGATCAAGAGCGCGTTCACGGCCGTCTGGGCCGGGCGGATGGACAACGACGCGCTCAATCGGCTGACGCTGTATGCCGGCGTGCCGTGGAGCATCGTCACGGTGCTGCGCGCCTATTGCCGCTACCTGCTGCAAACGGGACTGCCCTACAGCTTCGGCTACATCGCGCAAGTGCTGATGGAGAATCCGCGGACGGCGCGATTGCTCGCGGATTTGTTCGTCGCCCGCTTCGATCCGCGGCTTTCGGCGGCGGCGCGCCGCGCGTCGCTTGCACGGCTCGCCGCCTCGCTAGGCGCGGCGTTGGAACAGGTCCGGCGCTCCGACGCGGACCGGATCCTGCGCACGCTCTGGGATGCGCTCGCCGCGACGGTGCGCACCAACGCCTATCAAACGGATGCCGGCGGAGCGGCGAAGGATTATCTGTCGCTCAAAATAGAAAGCCAGCGGCTGCGCGAGCTGCCCCTGCCGAAGCCGCTCTGCGAGATCTTCGTGTTTTCGCCGCGCATGGAAGGCGTGCACTTGCGCATGGGGCGGGTCGCGCGCGGCGGCATACGCTGGTCCGAGCGGCTCGAGGATTTCCGCACCGAGGTACTCGGGCTGATGAAGGCGCAGAACGTCAAGAATACGGTGATCGTGCCGGTCGGCGCCAAGGGCGGATTCGTCGCCAAGCGCATGCCCGCGACCGGCCGCGAGGCGCAGCAAGCCGAGGTCGTCGCCTGCTATTGCACGCTCATCAGGGGACTGCTCGACCTCACCGACAACATCGTCGATGAGGCGCTCGTGCCGCCGCCAATGGTGATCCGCCATGACGGCGACGATCCGTATCTGGTGGTGGCGGCCGACAAGGGTACGGCCACGTTCTCCGATATCGCCAACGAGCTCTCGGCAGAATACGGCTTCTGGCTCGGCGATGCGTTCGCCTCGGGCGGTTCGGTCGGCTACGACCACAAGAAAATGGCGATCACCGCGCGCGGTGCCTGGGAGTGCGTCGACCGTCACTTCCGCGAACTCGGCGTCGACCCGCGCAGCCGCGAGTTCACGGTGGCCGGCATCGGCGACATGGCGGGCGACGTATTCGGCAACGGCATGCTGCACTCTGCCCGCATCCGCCTGCTCGCCGCGTTCAACCACCAGCACATTCTCGTCGATCCGGCGCCCTCTGCGGCGCGCTCTTATCGAGAGCGCGCCCGCTTGTTCCAATTGCCGGGATCGACCTGGGAGGACTATTCGCGCAAGGCGCTTTCCAAGGGCGGCGCGATCTATTCGCGCAGCGCCAAGACGCTGAATTTGACGCGCGAAGCCCAGACGCTGCTCGGCCTGCCCCCGCAAACGACGCCGAACGAGGCGATCAAGGCCGTTCTCAAACTGGACGTCGACCTGCTGTGGAACGGCGGCATCGGCACCTATGTCAAGGCGAGCGACGAGAGCCACGGCGACGTCGGCGACCGCAGCAACGACGCGGTGCGCATCGACGCGCGCGAACTGCGCTGCAAAGTCGTCGGCGAAGGCGGCAATCTCGGCATTTCGCAGCGCGGACGGGTCGAGTATGCGCGCCGCAGCGGCCGGCTGAACACGGATTTCATCGACAACTCGGCGGGCGTGAACTGCTCGGACGTCGAGGTAAACTTGAAAATTCTGTTGAACGGCGCGGTGCTCGCCAAGCAAATCACGCGCACGGTGCGCAACCGCCTGCTGGTGCGCATGACGGACGACGTCGCGGCGCTGGTACTGCACAACAATTATCTGCAGAGCCAGGCGATCAGCGTACTCGAATGGCAATCGCGCCAGCGTTTGAGCGAGCACGCCGCGATGCTGCGCGCGCTCGAGCGCTCCGGCGACTTGGACAGCGCCCTGGAATTCCTGCCGAACGACGAGCAGATCGCCGAACGGCGCAAAAGCGGCGAAGGATTGACCCGCCCGGAACTGGCGATCGCCCTGAGCTATGGAAAGATCTGGCTCAACAAGGCGTTGCTGCATTCCGATGTGCCGGAGGACGATTATCTGTCGGCGGAACTCGAGCGCTACTTCCCGGCGCCGGTGCGCATGCGTTTTGCGGCGCGCATCAAGCGCCACCGCCTGCGGCGCGAGATCATCGCGACCGCGATCACCAATAGCCTGATAAACCGCATGGGTCCGGTATTCCCGGTACGCGCCCTCGGCGATACCGGCGCCGACCCCGCGGCGACCGCGCGCGCCTATACGATCGCCCGCGAAGTGTTTCGCGTCCGCGAAATTTGGACCGAGATCGAGTCGCTCGACAACCGCATTGCCGCGACCGTGCAGTACGCGGCGATCGAAAAGACCACCCGCTTGCTGCGCCATATGAGCTACTGGCTGCTGACGCACCGGCGCGCCGACCTCGGCATCGAACGCGGCGTGCGCCGCTATGCCGCGGGAACCGCCGAATTGATGCGCCAACTCGCCGCGGTTCTCGGCGCCGGGGAACGCGCGCGCTACGACGCCGAGCGCCTGCGCCTGATCGGCGAAAAGGTGCCGGAACGTCTGGCGGAACGTATCGCCTCCCTGGAAGCCCTGCACGGCGCGCTCGACTTGGTGGAGGCGTCGGCGGCGAGCCGCTCGCCGATCGGCTTTGCGGCGCAAGCGTATTTCGATCTCGGCGAGCGCATCGGCCTCGCCTGGATCAAGGAACAGATCGAGTCGCTGGCGGCGGACGGCCATTGGCACGCGGTGGCGCGCAGCGCGTTGCGCGACTCTCTGTTCGCCTTGCACAGCAAGATCACGCGCTCCGCGCTCGGCTGCGGCAAAGGCGGCGCAGCGGCGCGCGTCGACGCCTGGATGGCCGGGCGCCGGGCGGAAATCGACCTCCTTCAGAGCCTGGTCGTCGACCTGCGCACCGGCGCGGCCGCCGACTTCGCGACGCTGTCGGTCGCGCTGCAATCGGTGAGGCGGCTCGCCGATGCTTGAGCGCCGCCGCCGCGCGGCCCGCATGATATAACTGGCGGCGCAGCCTTATTGCCGGGAGGAGGCCATCGTGCCGGGAAAGCTGATCCTGGTCCGCCACGGACAGAGCATCTGGAATGCCGAGAACTTGTTCACCGGCTGGGTCGACGTCGACTTGACCGCGCATGGCCGCGCCGAAGCCGCGCAGGCCGGGCGCGAGCTGCTCACCGAGCGGATCGAGCCGCATGTCGCCTTTACCTCGGTGCTGAAGCGCGCGATCCGCTCGCTGTGGATCATTCTCGACACGATGGATCGGATGTGGATTCCGGTCGAGCGCAGTTGGCGTTTGAACGAACGGCACTACGGCGCCCTGCAGGGACTCGACAAGGCACAGACGGCCGCGCGCCACGGCGAAGCGCAAGTCAAGATCTGGCGCCGCAGTTACGACATCCCGCCGCCGCCGCTTGCCTGGGACGACCCCGGGCATCCGCGCTTCGACCCGCGCTACGCCGGCGTCGACGCCGGCTCGCTGCCGGCCTGCGAATCGTTGAAGGATACCTTGTCGCGAGTGCTGCCGGATTGGCAGTCGCGCATCGCGCCGCGCATCGAGGCCGGCCAGAACGTGCTGCTGGTCGCGCACGGCAACTCGCTGCGGGCGCTCATCAAGATTATCGACCGCATGTCCGACGAGGAAATCGTCGAGTTCAACATACCGACCGGCGTGCCCATGCTGTATGACTTCACGCCGGCGCTGCAATCGGCCCAGCGCCGCTTTCTCGGCGACGCCGCCGCGGTGGCCGCCGCGCAGGAAGCCGTGCGCCGGCAAGGCGAAAAGAAGTGACCCCTAGGTGTCGGGCGCGATCGCGACCTTCAGTCCATCGAGCGCTGCGGTGAATTCCACCTGGCAGGACAGGCGCGATGTGGCCGGGCGATAATCGGACAACTCGGTGAGCAATTCCTGCTCGTCGCTCTGCTTCTTCGGCAAACGCTCGACCCAGGATTCGTCGACGAACACGTGGCAGGTCGCGCAGGAACAAAGACCGCCGCAGATCGCCGCCACGCCGTAGTCCAATTCCCGCAGGATCTCCATCAGTTTCAAGCCCGGTTTGGCTTCGATCACGTGCTCTTTGCCGTCACGGTCCACAACCGTCATCCGCGCCATTCTTTGCTCTCCATTGAATTGCCGATCGAGGAGGGATCCGGCCCAGCGCGCTAGTCTGCCGCAACTTCCGCGGCGCAGCCACCCATCGTCGATTGCAGACGCGACGCGATCTGTTGCGCGCGCGCCAGCGGGCCGGCGCCGGGCCGCCTCGAGCACTGCGCAAAGTACACGTCGCTCCACAGCAGGCAGACGTAATCGTAGAGCCACGCGAGCAGCGCGAGGCGCGTGACATCCACCGGCGCCGGCGTCCGCCCGAGGTAGCGCTGCAGCAGTTCGCCGCGAAGCGGCGCGCTGAAATCGCCGGCGCAGCACCAGCCGGCCAGGTCCCAAAGCGGATCGGTCACATGCGCATACTCCCAGTCGAGTGCGAGCAGGGCGCCGCCGGTCTCGACGACGTTGCGCGCGTGCAGGTCGCTGTGGCACAGGACCGGCGCCGGCGCCGGCAGCCGCGCCAACGCGGCGAGGCGCGCGCCCGCCTCGCGGCGCATGGCGGGCGAATCCGGCGGCGGCCCGCCGTCCCGCAGCGCGCCCTGATAGCGGACGATCCACTCGCCGGGGGCCGCTTGGCGCGCTGGCAGCGGCGGACGCACGGCGTGAATGCGCCGCATCAGCTGCGCGGCCATCGCGATGCGTTGCGGCCGTCGCAGCTCGGCGCCGCTCCAGAAGCGGCCGTCGACCCAGCTTGCGAGCAACACACCCGCCTGCGGATCCGATCGAACCAGCGGCGGGGCGAGTCCGGCGGCCGCCGCGAGTTCGCGCACGCGGTATTCCCAGTGCGCATCGAAACCGGCGGCGCCGGGCTCGCGCGCGGCGATGCGCAGCGAGTAGCGCGCGCCGTCGCGCCGGACGCTGTACGTCTCGCTCGCGAAACCTGCGCCGACGCGGCGCAATTGCGGGCGCCCGTGGCCCGGCACATGGCGCAGCGCCAGCGCCTCGATCTCAGAGCGGCGCATGCGCGGCGTCCGGCAGGCTGCGCCGCCATGCGCGCATGCCGATCGCGATCATGATCAGGTATAGGCCGAACAGCAGCATCGTCGGATAAAGTTCACGCCTGAAATAGACGAACAGCGCCGTCGAATCGATCAGCAGCCACCAATGCCAATTCTCGTATACCTTGAGTGCGACCAGAAACGTCGCGAACGCGCTCGACCAGGTCACCATGGAATCGACGAACGGCCACGCGGCCGGGGTGTAGCGGCGTAGGAAATAGGCGCTGCATAGCGACAGCGCGATCACGGCCGCGAGGCCCCATAGGTGGCGGCCGAGCGCCCAGCGGTGCACGCCGCGGCCTGCCTCGCCGGATTTTCGGGTCCACTGCCAATAGCCGTAGAGCGCGATCGCGGCGTAAAAGCCGTTCAGCACCGACTCCATGTAGAGCCGCGCGCGGAACATCACCAACACGTAGAGGCAGGAACTGACGAATGCCGCCACCCAACAGCTGCGCCGCTGTGCAATCGCGAGCAGCAGGTATGCAATCGCGAGCACCGCGGCGCCGATCTCGATCCAACTCGCCGCGCGCCAGGCGCCGGCCAGTTGATCGACGATGACTTTGCTCACGTCGCGGCCGTGCCCGCGGCTGACGGCGCTGCGATGCCGGGCAATACCTTGACGACGAACACGAGTTGCGGGGAACCGTCCGCGGCGCGCGCCATTTCCTCGGCAAGCACGCTCATGATGCGTGGCAACTCACCCCAGATTTGGGTACTCAAGTCGTTGGTGACGACGGTAAGTTCAGGGTGGCGATTGAGTCGCTCGATGAACGCGAGAATTCGCGCGATATAATCCCCGCCGAGCGGGTACATGCTGATTTCGACGGCCGCACGCAGTTTTGGCATTACCGACTCCCTACGCCGGCATTAACCGGATCAGGTTCAACGGGTTCGCAGGAACCATCGACGATCCGACATCCTGCGTCTCAGGCCTTGCAACGGCCACCCCAAGGCAGCGTCAGTGTAGCGGCAGGGCCGCCCGCATGCAAAACTGCGCGCGAGCGGCCAGCGGGAGACGAAGGGTGCGTATTTTTCAAGTCGACGCGTTCACCAGCAGCCGTTTTTCCGGCAATCCGGCGAGCGTCGTCCTCGACGCGGACGGCCTCGACGAGCCCGAGCTCCTCGGTATCGCGCGCGAATTCGCGCATGCGGAGGTCGCCTTCGTGCTGCCGGCGAGCGCCGCGGATCACGATCTCGGGCTGCGCTTCTTCAACGCGCGCAAGGAAGCGCCGTTCGTCGGCCATGCGACCGTCGCCGCGCACGCGGTACTGCTCGCGCTCGGGCGCCGCGGTCTCGGCGTCTGCCGGCAGCGCTCCGGCACCGGCATCATCGAGGTCACCGCGTATCGGGATGCGCCGGCCGATGCTGCGCCGGCCGATGCCGCGGCGGCCGACGAGCCGCCGCCGAAGATCGAGTTCCGGCAATCGGCGCCTGAACTCGATCCGCCGCTGCCGCTGAAGACGACCTTGCGCGTGGCCGAGGCGCTCGGCCTGCCGGGCGCGCGCTTGCACGAAACCTTGCCGGCACGGCTCGCCCGCAAGGGCAGCACGCGACTGTTGGTGCCGGTGGCCGATGCGCAGGCGCTCGGCGAACTGGCGCCGCGCCTCGACGCCCTCTGCGCAATCGGCCGGGAAATCGGCGCCGAGGGATTTTTTGCATTCAGTTACGCCTCCGACGCGCAGGCGGCATCGACCGACTCGCGGATGTTTTGTCCCGCGCTTGGAATTCCCGAGGATCCCGTCAGCGGCAATGGCCACGCCATGCTCGCCGCCTATTTGTTCGATGCCGGGCTGCTGGCCGGGGAGCATCCGGCCTTCAGCGGACGCCAGGGCGCGCAGATGAGCCGCCCCGGCCAAGTCGACGTCAGGCTGGAAATCGACCGCGGGCGTTTGCTCGCCGTGCGCATCGGCGGCCGCGCCGTCATCGTCAGCGAGGGCCATCTGTGCGTCTAGGCCGGACCCCGGGGCGATCGCGCGGGCGTGCCGCGGCCGGGGGGCGGCGGCCGTCTTGCCGCCGCGCGGCGCGCGTTCAGTTCGCTGCGGCCGGTGCGGCGGCTTACGGGGCGGCGTACGGTAATTTCAGTTTGATCTGCGCCGCCATCTTCGCGACTCTGGCCTCGACCTTCTTCGCCGTGCCGACGGCTTCGTCGAGATTGCCGGTCGCGAACGCCGCTTGCGCCTTCGACCAGAGCGAGGTCGCGTCGGCGAGCCCGGTCTTGGCGGCCGCAAGATCGATGCCGCGCGCCATTTTGCGGTTCGCCCTCTCGGCGAGGAACTCGAGCCGATGCTGGATTGCGGCCACCTCGTCCGGCAAGCTGCCGGCGTATTTCGACCAGCTTTCGTTCAGCGCTTGCATGACTTCGGTTTTCTTCGCGGCGGTGGCGGCGGCGAGTCCTTGAGCCGACGCGAGCACCGCCGGAGCGCCGGTGATGACCGCGGTATAATCCTTGTTGTCGAAGGATGCCTGCAGGTGGGCCAATTTGTCCTGGACGTCCTGCAACTGCTCCGGCAGATACTTCGCGGCGTCCGCGGAGGTGGCGCCGACGGTCGATTCTATCTGTCCGATCAGCTCCTGCGCCGGCGGCCTCTTGCTGGCGCAAGCCGCCAGCACGACGGCGGCCGCGGCCACCAGTGCAAGATGCCTGGCGCGAACAAACGTGCGCATGATTGAACTCCCATCCGCCTGCTGGCCGACAGGTTACCGCGCAGCAGCGGCGCACGCTACCCCAATTCGCGGCGTGCCCGCTGCAGCCATTCGGCCTGGGCGCGGCGGTAATGCGCGGGCGCAAGCCGCGCACTCTCGAGCAATTCCGTGAACGCGCGGTTTGCCGCATCGCTCTTGCCGCAGCGCTTCAATAATAGGCCGTAGCGCAAGCGCGCTTCGGCGCCGGGATACTCCGGCGCGATCGACGCATATTCCCGCTCGGCTTGCTCGAGCGCACCGTCCGCCTCCAAGGTCCGCGCGTACAACAATCGGGCCTCGGCGGATTTGAAGTCCGGGTTGTGCGCGTTGAGCCGCTCCAGGCCGCGGCGCGCCGCGGCAAAATCGTTCTTGGCGAAGTAGGCGCGCGCCAGCTCGAGCAACAGGGTCGGATCGTGCTCGAACACTCCGGCGAGCCCGCCGTTGCATGCCTCGATGGCTCGATCGTATTGACCGCGCTGATACAACTCCTCGGCGAGACGCCGGCGCGCGTGCACATTGCCGGACACTTCGACTTCGGCGCGAGCGCGCCGCAGTTCGCGGTCCGGATCGAATATCCGCCAGGTCCGAGTGGTGCGGCGGCGAGCGCCGCCGCCGAACAGCTCCGGCAGCACCTCGACCGACAGATAGGCGATCGAGCCGATCGCCGGCAGCAGGGCGATCGCGAGCACCCAGAGGGTGTTACGCCCGGTCTTGAAGACATGCACGATCAGGGCGATCTGCATCAACAGCGATAGGACGATGAAATGCACCTGGGCCTCTTGCGAATGCCGTACGCGCGGCAGGACCGCCGCGACATTGTAGCGGAAACGAATTATCGGTCAGCGCGCGGCGACGCGGATGCGCCGCTTGATGTCGCGGCAACGGGACCAACCCACGTTCGCCAGCGAGTAGCCGAGCACCCGTCGCGTGCGCGCGTCCACGGCCACCTCCAAATCGCAGCCATGGAAGCCCGCCGGGGCGCCCGCCGGCACCTGCGCAATGAACCAGAAGTAGACCAGGGACGTCGCCGTGCGGTCGATGCGCCGCGGCGCCCCGAATGTGTGCTGCAGCCGATCGACCGGCATGCCGACGTCGTCGGCGACTATGCGCGGCACCGCCCGCAGCGCATAGCCTGAACTGCTGCAGGCGCCGAGCGCAATCAGTGCCAATCCCAGACTGCAAACCGCGATGCGCGCCAAGGTGACGAACTCCATCCGCCGAAGAGCAGGTGGTTTATGCCGCTTGCGGGGCGAATTGCCGCCGACTCAAGTCGCAGATCGCAGATATAGCGGACGCGCCCGCCGATTATGTAAATGCAGCGCGCGGCTGATGCCGTCCGGCAGGTCCTGCGCGTGCAGCACCGCGACGACCAGCGTGGCTCGACCGGCCATCAATTCCCGCAGCTGGCGCTTGAGCGCGGCGCGTTGCTTGGGATCGAGCCCGGTGAGCGGCTCGTCGAGCAGCAAGATCTCGGGGTCGTGGATCAAGGCCCTGGCAATCAAGGCGCGGCGCAGCTCTCCGTAGGACAATTCGCGCGCAGCTCGCCGCGCGGCCGCCGTCAAGCCGAAGAACTCGAGCCAGCGCCCTGCGGCGGCGCGCTCGGCCGCCGTCGGCGCCTGCGCGAGACCGATGCTGGCATGGCGCCCGCTCACCAGCAACTGCGCCACGCTGACATCCGCATCGTAATCGGCCTGCAGTTCGGCCGATACGTAACCGACGCGGCGTTTCCAGTCCCAAATCGCGGTGCCGGGCGCAACGCCGGCGCGCTCGATGCAGCCGCCGTGGGCCGGCTGCAGATCTCCATACAGCAGTTTCAGGAAGCTGGTCTTTCCCGAGCCGTTCGCGCCCAGCACCGCGCAATGCTCGCCTTGCCGCAATTCCCAATGCAGGTCGCGGAGCACGCGCCGGTAGTCGACGAATAGATCGGCGCCGCTCACCCGCACCAGCACTTTTGCGGCGCCGGCAGCGCCGCTGCGGCGTCGGCGGCATGCGCCCGCCGGCCGCGCCGGCGGCTTGGTTTCGTCGGCGGCGCGCGCCAGCCGCGCGGCGGCGGCGCGCATCGACGGGGCTTGCGCGCCGAGCCGGCCGGCGCAAATGCGCAGGATTTTGTTCGTGCCCGCCGGCAGATCCGCCGCCCGATGGGCGCTCGCGATCCACGCTTGTCCACGGCGGCGCGCGGCGTCGAGCACGCGGTCGATGCGGCGCCGATGGTGCGCGTCCAAGCCATTGTAGAATTCGTCCAACAACAGCCAATCCGGCTCGTTCACCAGGGTCCGCGCGAGCAGCGCCAGGCGCTTCTGGCCGTAGGACAGCGATGCGAACCGCCGCGCCGCCAAGCGCTCGAGTCCGCAGGCGCGCAGCATGCGCGTGGCGCGCAGCGTGGCGGCCGGCGTCGCCGCGGCGAGCAGCAGATCCGTGCCGTGCAGGCCGGTGATCAGAAGGTCGCGGACGCGCAAGTTCCAGCCGTAGCGGGTGTATTGGTCCTGCCGCTCGGCGCCGATATAGGCGATGCGCCGCTTGGCGTCGACGAGGTCCAGCGCGCGCCCGCCGACGCGGTAGCTGCGCACCTCGCGGCCGTTCGGCGTCGGCCAAACGTCCCCGGCCAAGAGCTTCAGCAATTGCGTCTTGCCGGCGCCATTGGCGCCGATCAGCGCATAGCGGTCCCGGCAGCGCAGCCGCAGCGACAAGTCGCGCAATATCCACCGGCCGCCGCGGCGCAGGCTCACGTGTTCGAGAGTCACGTCGAGCCGCCTCCGGGGCGCGGCGCTGCGCTCGGCGGGTGCCTGCGGGTAACGTCGTTGTTTCGCCACGATCGATTGCACTTTGCCCGGTTTGCCGCGGCACTGTAAGCCGTGACGGCTGTTTTTGCGAGCCCGCGGCGGAGACGCTACACTGGCAGCCATGTCCAAGCCGCCCGATGCGCGACGCAATGGCTCTTCCCTGTCGTGGGAACTGCTGGCGAAATCCGACGCGGAACAGTCCCGCCGTTTTCTAGCCGAATCGCTGTCGTTATTGCTGGCGGATTTGCTGCGTTCCGTGCTCGCCGACGCGAGCCCGGCGCTGCCGGCCGAAGAATCCGCCGTAGAGCGCTACCGGCACCTGACGGATTTGCGCGACGATGCGCGTGCCGCACGGCCGGCGGTGTTCGGCGTCACGCGTGCCGGACTCGCGAAGCGCTGCGTGACCTGGCTCAAGCTGCTGTTGATCGCGCCGCCGGGCGCGGCCGCGAGCGCCGAGATGCGCGAGTTCATCGATGCCTTGGCGCTGTTCCCGGCACTGTTCGACAGCGAACCGTCGGCGCGCTCGCGCCGCGCGCGCTTGACGTGGCTGTTGACGCACGACCGCCGCTTGAATGCGAGTACGCGCGAAGCCGCGACCGCGCTGATCGAAGCCTGCGAGCACCTCGGGGTCCTGCTCTGGCCGGACGCCGAGACGGCCTGATTGACCGCGGCGCCCCCGCGCCAGATGCAACCGCGGCCCTCGTCTTCATTTCGGGGTATGCTTTTTCGTCGGCGTACGCCTGCCAGAAATCAACCCGCACCGAATTGGAAGATGATCATGAACATCGAGTTATCCGTGGTCGAAGCGCGCGTCATCGGCTCGCTGATCGAAAAGCAAATCACCACCCCGGATCAATATCCGTTGTCGCTGAACGCGCTGACCAATGCCTGCAATCAAAAGACCAACCGCGAGCCGGTCCTGGATTTGAGCGAAAGCGCCGTGCAGCAGGCGGTCGATTCGCTGCTCAAGAAATATCTGCTGAGCGACAAGTCGGGCGGATACGGCGGTCGCGTGACCAAGTACCAGCAGCGCTTCTGCAATACCGAATTCGGTACGCTGAAATTCTCCCGGCAGGAGCTCTCGATCATCTGCGTCCTGTTGTTGCGCGGAGCGCAGACCCCCGGTGAATTGCGTTCGCGCACGGCCCGGCTCGCCGAGTTCGCCGACGCCGCGGCGGTCGAGAGCGCGCTCGCCGGCCTGATGGCGCGCGTGGACGGGCCGTTCATCGCGCGGCTGGCCCGCGCCGCCGGCGCCCGCGAATCGCGCTATGCACACTTGTTCAGCGGCCCGATCGAAGCCGCTGTGCAAATCGCGGCGGCGGCGGAATCGGCCGAATCCCCGCCCGCCCCGGGCAGCTTGCACCGCCGGGTCGAGCGGCTGGAAGAATTGGTCGCCGACTTGGGCGCCGAAATCGCCGCGCTGAAGGCGGCTCAATCGCCGCCTTGAGGGGCGGCGGCATCGATGCCGATCCGCAAGGTATTGGTCGCGATGCGCACTTCGACCAAGAACGCCAGCAAAGCGGCGGCCAGCGACAGCATCGACAAGATGAACATGATCGCGATGAAGGCGGACAGGTCCCAACGCAGGAACGCGTTCACGAACAGCATGACGACCACCAGCGAGATGCATAGCGCGGCGATCGTGATCAAGGTGACCGCCGCGTTGATGTAACGGGCGCGCCGCGCCAAGACGCGCAGCTGCCGATGCAAATCCGGCCCCTGCGCACCCTCGGGCGCGGCGTCGAGCCGCCCCTCCATCGTGCGGGCACGATCGACGATGCGCGCGAGACGGCTGGTCAACACGTTCAGAGTGACGCCGATCGCCGAAATCAGGAATATCGGCGTCAGCGAGATCTGAATCAGATGCGCAATATCGATGGATTGAGTGCCGATTGCGCTCATGCGCCGGCCAAACTGCAATGCGAACGGGCTGGAGGCGGCATGCCGGCGAGTATACAGAGCGGCGCCGCGGACGGTCAGCGGCGGCGCCCGCAGCGCGCAGCAAGAAAAACGCCCCGATTGCCGGGCAATCGGGGCGCAGGATAAGCAAACCGCCGCGGCCGCCGCAGCGACCCGGCCGGTGGACTTATTTCGCCGGCGGCGCGGCTTCCTTGGCCTTCTTTGCCTTCATGTGCTTCATGTGCTTCATATGCTTCACATGCTTCATGTGCTTCATGTGCTTGGCATGCTTCATGGCCTTGCCGTGCTTGGCATGCGTCATGTGCTTGGCATGCGACATGTGCTTCCCCGTCTCGGTCTTCGTGGTGCTGGCGGGGGGGCCACCAGGCGAATCGGCGGCGGCCATGGTGCCGGCGGCGAGGCCCAAGGCCAACAATGCGCTCGTTATCAAGCTTGCGGATTTGTTCATGATCTCTCCAGGATGTATTTAACCAGGATGTATTGAAAGCCGACCCGAAGAATACGCATTTCGGGCCGTTTTCCGCGGATATGAAGATCATTTCACCTGCCGGATGAGCCCTGATCCGCCAAGATTAAGATGGATTCAGGTTGCCGTCGGCCGCCCGCGCCGCGGCCGGCGCGGTCGCGCGCAATTGAACGATCAAATACCAAACTATCGCCATATTGACGAGGAATACCAAGACCTTACCGAACGTCGGGCGCCGGGCGATCTCCCAGATCTCGAGCGGCACCAGCGATGCGGTGATGACGATCGTCAGCCACTCGCCCCAGCGGCGGCGCAGCCACAAACCGACGCCTTCGATCGCAAAGATCAGCGCATAGGCGAGGGTCACGATGCCGAGCGCCTTGACGCGTGCGGCGCTCAGGCCGCTGAACCAGACGAGACCGCGCAGCAGCGCATCCTGCTCGCGCCCGGACGGTAAAGTTGAAGCCCAGGAGAACAATTTGGCGACCACCGAAGCGTCGCGCAGCCGCAACTCGCCGTAGGCGGCGGTGAGCAGCAGCAGCACCTTGGCGATCTTGTAGACTGCGATCGTACGCAGCAGTCCGAATCGCGGCGGCGGCGCGGTAGGCGACATGGGCTCGCTGCCGCTGCGCCGCTAGGTCGGATTCTCGAGGCTGAAAACGGCGTTCGCATCGTTGTATGCGAACACCTCCGCGTAGCGGCCCCAATGCACGACGGTACGCAAAGTCTGCTCGGCGTCCTCTTCGCTCATGAAATCCTCGAGTTCATCTATGAAACGGCTCTTGCGGGCGGAGTGCGAGGCGCGCTCGTCGAGTATCCGGCGAATATGCGCGGCGAGCGGCACGTACGCAAGCAAGTGGCGCATGAAGATTCGCTTGCGCTCGTCGATGTCGGCGTGCGCAAAGGCGATGCCCTCGGCCGTGAGTTTCAAATCGCCGCCTTCCAGCTCGGCGAAGCGCATCATCTGCAGCGTCTCGGCGACCGGAAACAACTCGTCGATCTCCATCTGCAAATCGGAGGCGATCTTCGGCAAATCCGCCGTGCCGTTGAACGGCGCGGCGGCCACCGCCTCGAGCAGTCCCGCCTGCGAATTCGCCGACACCAACGGCAGGATGCTGCCGATCCCGGTTCCCGGAAACCGCTCCTGGCGTCCGCCGGCGGCCGGCGCGGCCGCGGGCGGCCGCGCCGTCATTTCCACGTAAATGCGTTCGACCAGGTCGCGAAAGCTCGGGTCGAGGCGATCGCGGGGCTGCGGCAGCGTCACCTTGATTTCCGAGAGGATCCGGCCGGGATTGCTGCCGAACACCAGTATGCGGTCGCACATCAGAATCGCCTCTTCGATGTTGTGGGTCACGAGGATCACGCCCTTGATCGGCATGCGCCCCTCGCACCACAAATCCAGGAAATCCGTGCGCAGCGTTTCGGCGGTCAGTACGTCGAGCGCCGAGAACGGTTCATCCATCAGCAGGATGTTCGGATGCACGACCAGCGCGCGCGCGAATCCGACCCTTTGCCGCATGCCGCCGGACAGTTCGCGCGGGTAGGCCGATTCGAAGCCGTCGAGGCCGATCAAATCGATCGCCGCCAATGAACGCTTGCGGATTTCGGCCTTCGGCATGCGCTGCGCCTCGAGGCCCAGGGCGACGTTTTCGAACACGCTCAGCCACGGAAACAGGGCGAAACTCTGAAACACCATCGCGATCCCGGCCGCCGGCCCGAAGATCGGCTGGCCGAGATAGGCGAGCTCGCCGGCGCTCGGTTCGGCCAGGCCGGCGATCAGGCGCAAGAGCGTCGATTTGCCCGAACCGGATCGCCCGAGCAAGCCGACGATCTGGCCCTCGTGCAGTTCGAGATTCATGCCGTCGAGCACCAATAATTCGCCGCCGTCGGGCTTGGGGAACGCCTTGCGGATGCCGGTGCACGTCAATAACGGGGCTACGCTGTTCATCTCCAAGGGCCTTCAAGTGAGCCGATATTTGCGCTCGGCGTAGTAATACAAAGGGCGCCAGAAAATCCTGTTCAGGGCGACGACGAACAGGCTCATGACGCCGACGCCGAGCACGATGCGATGGTAATCGCCGGCCGCCGCGGCGTCGGCGATATACGATCCAAGGCCTTTTGCCTCGACTTTGGCATGGCCCCAGGTCACCAATTCGGCGACTTGCGCCGCGTTCCAGGAACCGCCGGAGGCGGTAATCGCTCCGGTCACGTAATACGGCAATATGCCCGGCAAGGCGACTTTGCGCCACCATAGCCAGCCGTCGACGCGCAGGTTCGCCGCCGCGTAGCGCAGCTCGGCCGGCAGCGCCGACGCCCCGGCAATGACGTTGAACAAGATGTACCACTGCGTGCCGAGGATCATCAACGGGCTGAGCCAGATATCCGGGTTCAAGCGCCAGACGACGATCGCGTAAATAGCGATCGGAAACAGCAGGTTGGCGGGAAACGCGGCCATGAACTGCGCGAGCGGCTGGACGATTTGCGTGGCGCGCGGCCGCAATCCCACCCAGACGCCGATCGGCACCCAAATCAGGCTCGCGAGCGCGATCAGCGTGAACACGCGCAGCATCGTGATCAGCGCAAGCGCGCAGACGTGCAGGGCTTCGACGAGCGACGTTTGCGCAATCAATGCGGCGACGATATGCCACAGGCCGAGCACGACCGCCGAGGCGACGAGCGCCACCCACAAGAGGTCCGAGCCGCGCTTGCGATTGGCGGCCGGCGCCGGCGGCGGCGCATCGCTGCGTACGGCCGCGCGGCTGGTCCATAGAACCAGCGCATGGAACGCCAATTTCGCCGCCTGGATCAGACGCGAGCGACGCATCATCGTCAGCGCCCACGATTGCGGTTCGCGAACGCCGGGTTCCTGTTCGACGCGGAAGCGGTCGACCCAGGCGACCAGCGGGCGAAACAACAGCTGGTCGTAGATCAATATCACCAGCAGCATCGTCGCGATTGCCCAGCCGATCGCCCCGAGGTTGCGCCGCTCGATCGCGAGCGCGATGTAGGAGCCGACCCCGGGCAGCGTCACGGTCGTGCGCCCGACGCTGATCGACTCCGAAGCGACGACGAAAAACCAGCCGCCTGACATCGACATCATCATGTTCCAGATCAGCGCCGGCAACGCGAACGGAACCTCCAGTTGCCAGAAGCGCATCCACGGCGAGAGGCGGAAGGAATCCGCCGCCTCCGACAGCTCGGTGGGTACGGTGCGCAGCGATTGATAGAAGCTGAACGCCATGTTCCACGCCTGACTGGTGAAAATCGCGAAAATCGCCGCAAATTCCGCGCCGAGCACCCGTCCGGGAGCGAGCGACATGAAAAACACGTAGGTGACCGAGATGAACCCGAGGATCGGCACCGACTGCAGAATGTCGAGGATCGGCACGAGCAGCTTGCCGGCGCGTTCGCTCTTCGCGGCCCAGGTGGCGTAGGTCAGGGTGAAAATCAACGAAACCACGAGTGCGGCCATCATCCGCAAAGTGGTGCGCGCCGCATATTCCGGCAAATGCGAGGGATCGAGGGACATCGGCGAGACGCCGAGCTGCGACAGCGGCACGAACAGGCCGCGCGCGGCTTCGCCTAAGAACGCGATCAGCCCCATGACGACGACGAACGCCGCCAGGTCCCAGCGCGAAGCGAGATCGCGCAAGAAGGCGAAAGGCTCGAACCGGGGCAGCGTCGAATCGCTCATTGGGACACTTGCGCGCCGTGGCAAGGGGTGGGCGGGTATTTTCGCAGGACAGGCGCCGGCGTAGCTAGTAGGGTATACGGATTTCCGAGCCGCCCGACCGAGTTGCCGACATGCATGAGAGTATCGCCGCCGATCCCGCCGCCGGCCACGCCGAAGCGACGCGCTTCAAAGTCCTCGGTGCGATCAGCTTCTCGCATTTCCTCAACGATATGATCCAGTCCTTGATCATCTCGATCTATCCGCTGCTGAAAGGGACTTTCGACCTGGATTTCGCGCAGATCGGCCTGATCACGCTGACCTACCAGCTGTGCGCGTCGATGCTGCAGCCGCTCGTCGGAATCTTCACCGATAGGCATCCGCAGCCGCGTTCCTTGAGCGTCGGCATGGGCATGACGCTCGCCGGCTTGCTGACGCTGTCGGCGGCGCCGAACTATGCGTCGGTGCTGATGGCCGCCGCGCTGATCGGCGCAGGCTCCGCCGTGTTCCATCCCGAGTCCTCGCGCATCGCCCGCATGGCGTCCGGCGGCCGCCATGGCCTCGCGCAGTCGATATTCCAGGTCGGCGGCAACGCCGGCAGCGCCACCGGGCCGCTGCTCGCGGCATGGATCGTCATCCCGCACGGCCGCTCGAGCGTCGCCTGGTTCGCGGTCGCGGCGCTGCTCGCCATCGTCGTCCTATGGAACGTCGGCTCTTGGTATAAGCGCCAGCACCTGCATGCGCAGGCTGCGGCCGAGCCGCGGCCGCATGCGAGCCCCTTGCTGCCGCGCGCCGTCGCCCGCAGCCTCGCGATTCTCCTGGTACTGGTCTTTTCGAAGTATTTCTACCTCGCCAGCATCGGCAGCTACTACGTGTTCTACTTGATCGAGAAATTTCATCTCTCCATGGCGAACGCGCAGATCCATTTGTTCGTCTTTCTGGCGTCGGTCGCGGCCGGTACCATCTTGGGCGGTCCGTTCGGCGATCGCGTCGGCCGCAAGCGCGTGATCTGGATCTCGATCCTGGGCGTCGCGCCGTTCACGCTGATCCTTCCCTATGTCGGCCTCGAGTGGACGACTGGTTTAAGCTTCCTGGTCGGTCTGATACTGGCGTCCGCCTTTCCGGCGATCATCGTCTACGCGCAAGAATTGCTGCCGGGCAAAGTGGGCGCGGTATCCGGGTTATTCTTCGGCTTCGCCTTCGGCATCGGCGGCATCGGCGCCGCCGTGCTCGGCGCTCTCGCCGACTGGCGCGGCATCGAGTTCGTCTATCGCGTGTGCGCATTCCTGCCGCTTCTCGGAGCCGCCGCCGCCTTCCTACCGGACGTCGAGCATGGCGCCCGCGCAAAGCGCGCCGAGAACCCCACCCAATAATTGCGTCGGGCTGGGCGGACATCCGGGAATCGCGGCGTCGACTGCGTGTTGCCCGCGACAGGCCCGGCATTGATTGAAATGCGCCTTCGATGCGTATTGTATTATAATCATACGCCGTCGTGCCCCAGGAAAAACGCACCGCCCGCCTGACCGTGCTGATCGACCCGCGCAAGAAGGCCGTCTTCGAACGCCTCTGTGCGGAGGAAGACGCCGTGGCCTCGCAGGTCGTGCGGCGCCTTTTGCGCCGTTACATCGAAGAGCGGCTCGGCAAGGCGTGGGTCCCGGAGAAAACCGAGTCGAAGCCTGCGCCGCGCCGCCGGCCGCGCATCGCGCGTCGGCAATGAGCGGCCCGTCCGCCGTACACCGCGTCGTCATCATCGGCGCGGGCTTCGGCGGACTTTCCGCGGCGCACGGCCTCGCCGGCGCGCCGGTCCGCATTACCGTGGTGGATCAGCGCAACCATCACTTGTTTCAGCCGCTTCTGTACCAGGTGGGCACGGCGACGCTCTCGACCTCCGAGATCGCCTGGCCGGTGCGGCATCTGCTGCGCAAGCGCAAGGAGATCACGACCCTGCTCGGCGTCGTCAACGGCGTCGATGCGTCGAATCGCCGCGTGCTGCTCGACGACGGCGGCTCCCTGCCCTACGACACGCTGGTGTTGGCCACCGGCGCGCGGCACGCCTATTTCGGGCACGACGAATGGGAAGAACACGCGCCGGGCTTGAAGACGCTTGAAGACGCCACCTCGATCCGCCGGCGGATCCTGCTGTCCTTGGAGCACGCCGAACGCGAGGACGATGCCGAACGGCGCAGCGCGCTGATGACGTTCGTGATCGTCGGCGGCGGACCGACCGGCGTCGAATTGGCGGGCGCGATCGCCGAACTCGCGCACCAGAACCTGCCGCAAGATTACCGCAATATCGATACGCGGCGGGCGCGGATCATCCTGATCGAGGCGGGTCCGCGGATCCTGCCGAGCTTTACGGCGGACTTGTCCGCCTATGCGCAGGCGGCGCTCGAGCGTCTCGGCGTGACGATTGAATTGGGCCGCGCCGTCAGCGAGTGCGCGGCCGACGGCGTCGTCTACGGCGGCCGTCAATTGCCCGCGAAGGTGATCGTCTGGGCGGCCGGTGTGCGCGCCTCGGCCGCCGCCGACTGGCTGGGGGCGCCTGCCGATGGCGCCAACCGCATCAACGTCGAGGCCGATTTAAGCGTGCCCGGGCATGCGGATATTTTCGCGATCGGCGATACGGCGAACATCGCCGCCTGGCACGGCAAGCCGGTGCCGGGTATCGCGCCGGCCGCCAAACAGCAGGGACTGCACGTCGCCGCGACGATCAAGCAACGTCTGCGCGGCCGCCGCGCGCCGCGGCCGTTCCGCTACAGGCATTCGGGCAATCTGGCGACGATCGGCAAGCGCTCGGCCGTGATCGATTTCGGCTGGATCAGGATCCGCGGCCATATCGCCTGGTGGGTATGGGGGCTTGCGCACATTTATTTTTTGATCGGCGTGCGCAACCGGCTCGCCGTCGCATTGAACTGGCTGTGGATATATACGACCGGCAACCGCTCGGCGTGCCTGATCACGCAAGGCGAACAACGACCGCAAAGCGCGCGCGGGCCTTGAGATGCGCGCCGCTACCCCGCGTTACTCGACGCTGGTGGTCGCGATTCATTGGACCACCGCCCTATTGGTGCTGATCGCCTATCTGTTCAGCGACGCAGCGCGCCAGGTGCGCGCCGATCCGCCGGTCCTGCATTTCGCCTGCGGCCTGGCGGCGATGTTGCTGGTCGTGCCGCGCCTGATCGCGCGCCTGAGCGGCGGCTCGCCGCCCGCGCAGCACGCCGGCGCCGGATTGCTCGCGCTCGCCGCGAAATTCGGTCACGCGGCGCTCTATCTATTGTTGATCGCCGTGCCGTTGACCGGTTGGTACGCCGTATCGCGTTTGGGAGTACCGGTGGTCATTCTCGGCCTGAACGTGCCGCCGATCGCCGCGGCGGTCAAGGGCAACATCGGCCCGATCGGCGCGCTTCATCAAGTCGGCGGCAACGCCATTCTGATTCTCGCGGGACTGCACGCGGCGATGGGGCTGTGGCACCAATTCGTGCGCCGCGATCATACGCTCGAGCGCATGCGGTTCTGAACCGTCAGCGGCGGCGCGGTGCCCCGATTGAACCCCCAATCCATCGCCCGGCTGACCCAGCCGAGCCCGATGCTCGAGCCGCTCACGCCGCCCAAATCGTAGGCAGCGCCGGTCAGGATCGCGTCGGCCGCGCGCTGTCCGCTTTGAATCGCCGGCCCGATGCCTTCGCATAGGTCGCGTGTGGCGAGCCCGGCGGCATCTCCGGCCAGAAAGGCGTTGTCATGCCGCACCGCAGCGACGGGGCCACGCAGGTAATAGCTGTAGCCCGTCGGTTCGCTCGGCACGCGGATCTCGAGGCGGCGCTCGAGTTTTTCGGCGAAGCGGCGCCAGTGCAGCCAGATATCCTCGCCGCGATCCTTGAGCCGCTGCGCCATCGCGCCGACGCCGACGTTGAGCCAGCCGCGCGCTTTGGGAACGTACCAACTGTAGCCCGGCAAGCCGCGTTCGAAGAACCACAGCCGGCAATCCGGATCGCGCCACTCGTAGGGGAACTCCAATTCCAGAGTCACGGTCTGCAGCGCGCGCACGCGCGGCTGCGCCTCGCGGAACAGCGCGCGGTGCACCGGACAGGAAGTGCCGGCGGCTCCCACCAAATGGCGGCAGCGATAGGTACCGTCCAGCAGGTAATCGCCGCCGTCGCGGCGAATCTCCTTGACGGCATGGCGGATGAGTTCGGCGCCTGACCGCTCCACCAGCCAGGCATCGAACTCGAATCGCCGGATCGAGTGCTGCAAACAGGGAACCGGCAGGTGCAGACCCTTCAGGTACCAATGCAGGCGGCGAAAACTCAAGAATCGGTGCGGGTAGGCGCCGATGTCCATGTTCAGGTCGGCGACGACTGCCGGCGTGATCCAGCCCGCGCACAGCTTGTGCCGCGGAAACGCCTCGCGGTCGAGCAGCAGGACGTCGGCGCCGGCCGCTTTCAAGCGCTCGGCGGCCGCGGAACCGGCGGGACCTGCGCCCACGACGATGACGTCGGCGCTGCGCATCTCACTGCCCCGCCAATGCGTGAATTCCCATCAGTGCGGGTACATGAACTCGCGCGTCAACGGGATATCATTATTATTCTGCGTCGTGAACAGGACCTGGAACAACTGCAGCACCCCGGACTCGAACGCCGCGATCGATCCGGCCAAGTACAGCCGCCACGTGCGCACCAGCGATTCGTCGAACATCGCGCGCACCGCATCGACCGCGTGTTCGTAGCGCTGCAGCCAGTGGCGCAGCGTCAGCGCGTAATGCAGCCGAATGTTCTCTACATCCAACACCGACAGGTCGGACGGTTCGAATACCTGCATCATCTCGCCGAGCGACGGCGGATAGGCGCCCGGGAAAATCCTCCGCTCGATCCACGGATGCAGCGGCGCCGGGCGGTTGCGGCCGATCGAGTGGATCAGGCCGCGGCCCAAAGGCCCAAGCGACCTGCGGGCGATGCGGCCGAGCTCCGCGTAGTTCTCGAACCCCACGTGTTCCAGCATGCCGACCGACACGAAAACGTCGTAGCTGCCCGAGATATTGCGGTAATCGTCCTCGACGAATTCGACGCTGCGTTCGAGGCCCGCTTCGCGCGCGCGCCGGCGCGCATAGGCGATTTGTTCCTTGGAAATGTTGAAGGCGCGCACTTTGACGCCGTAGCGGCTCGCCATGTGCAGCGCGAAACTGCCCCATCCGCAGCCCGCCTCGACGACGGTGGCGCCGGCGCAAAGCCGCAGCTTGCGGCAAACATGATCCATCTTCGCGACCTGCGCCTCATCGAGGCCGGCGTCGGCGCGCGGGAAGTAGGCGCAGGTGTAGGCCATGGTTTCGCCGAGCCACAGCGCGTAAAATTCGTTGCCGAGATCGTAGTGACGATGAATATTGTCGCGCGAACCGGCGAGCGTATTGCGCCTCGGCCTGTGCAGCCAGCTCGCGACGCGGTGCGTGATCGAATGCTCGGCGCTGTCGTGCGCCGAACTGCGGTACAAGACGTTCATCAGCTCGACCAGATCGCCGGCCACCTCGATGCGCCCGGCGCTGTAGGAGTCGCCGAAGCGCAGCTGCGGATCGGCGAGCAGGCCGAGGAACGCGCCGCGGTCGGCGATCTGCACTTGCGCAACCGGCGGCTTCGATTGCGCCGCGACGCGCTCTCCCGTCCACTTGCACAGAAACTCGATCGGCGGATCGCCGAGGCTGGTCAATAGCCGGCGGAGCAACCGCGCTTCCAGCGAATCCCGCCCCGAGCTCCGCGGGCCGATTGATTGCGGCGCTGCACTCATCCCACGCTCTCCTCGACAGATCCCAACACTAGCCGGTCGAATCGCCCCTCAATGCAGCTGCGCCTGCAGCAGACGCATGCGCCGATGCTGGAAGCGCAATTCGTACTCCAGCTCGCGCAGGCGCAGCTGGATCGCCGAGTGCTCCCATCGCTGCGCGACCACGCGCTTGGCGTGCGCCAATTGTTCGCGCAAATCGGTCCACGCGGCCACCGCCTTGCAGAACGACTCGTATTCCTCGGCAACGCGCTTGCGCAGCTGTTCGATCTGCGCGCGGCCCGACTGGCGCGCCAACTGCTGTTCGGCGCGCCGGAACTGCGCATCGAGCAGCGCACGTTGAATCTTGAACCACGGCGTGCGCTTCAGATTGCGGGCGAGGCCCAGCCAGCGCATTGCGCCGATGAACCATTTCGACGGATCCCACTGCCATGCGCGCACGCCGTTGCGATAGTCGTGCGCGAACATGTGGTGGAAATTATGGTAACCCTCGCCGTGCGTCAGAATCGCCAGAAAGCCGTTGTCGCGGGCGGTGTTCTCGTCGGTGTACGGCTGCACGCCCCACATGTGCGCGAGCGAATTGATGAAGAACGTGAAGTGGTGGCTGACAACCAGGCGCAGCACGCCGGCGAGCAGCAGTACGCCGACGATGTCTTTGCTCAGCCAGCCGATCAGCAGCGGCAAGCCGATGTTCATCGTCAGCGCGATCGCGAGGTAATGGCGGTGCTGCCAATCGACCACGGGATCGCGCTGCAGGTCGCGCACGTTGGCGAAGTCCGAGTCGCCGCTCGGGTAGTTGCGCAGCATCCAACCGATGTGCGAAAACCAGAAGCCGCGGCGCGCGCAATAAGGATCCTTGTCCGGATCGTCGATGAAGCGGTGATGCGCGCGGTGGTCGGCGCTCCACTTCAGCACGCTGTTCTGCAAGGCCATCGCCCCGAACAGCACGTACAGCAGCCGCAGCGCCGGGCGCGCCTCATAGGTCGAATGCGCGAACAGTCGATGGTAGCCGCAGGTGATCGCCATGCCGTTCGCGACCAGCATCACCGCGAACCAGATCCAGGCGGCCGCATGGTAGCCGTGCACGATGCCGTACCACGGCACGACCACGGCGGCGACCATCGTCGTCATGACGAACATCATGGTCGTCGGCCAATTGCGTGGCGCCGGGACACTGCGCGGTGCGCTCATCGATCCTCTCCTCCTCGGCCGCCGGCGGCTGTCGTTCATGGTGGTCTGTCGGCGCCGGTATGGACGATAATAACGGTTCCGCTGCTCTGCGGCATAGGTTCTCGGACGACCCGGCGCACAGGACTGCTCCTTTGACCGGCCGGTTCGGCGAGTGTAGCCTTTACCGGTTTAAAAGCGAACGCCCGGCGCCTGAAACTGCCGACTGGGTCGAGATTGCGGCGAGCGCCCGAGCCGCCGACCCGCACCGCGCCCGCCATTGCGCGCGTCATCCTCCTGAGGTGGGGTCGATTGCCGTCCGTTCAATGACGCGCCGCGAACGCGGCGCGCCGCCGCGCCTTCGCGGCCGCGCCATCACAGCGGCGCGAGCGTCCGGTAGGCGGCCACCGCGTCGGCGAGCGGCGCGTAATTTTCGCGAAATTCCGCCGGCCAGCGAGCCGGGCGCCCGCTCGATAATTCGAGGCAGGCATACTCGATCTCGGCGCGCGCCAGAGTCGTGCCGGCGGCGCGCCGCACCTGAAAGCGCCGCCGCACGCGCAGCTTGCCGTCCGCGGGCAGCAGCCAGGTGGCGACCTGAACCATATCGCCGCGCAGCGCCGGGCGCAGGTAGGCGATCACGGTGCGCACGACGGCCATGCCGCGGTCGAGCTGCAGGCAGCGTGCGACCGGCAGGCCGAGGGATGCGGAGTGCTCCCATGCGGCACGGTCGAACCAGCTCATGTAGACCGCGTTATTGACGTGCCCATAGGAGTCGATGTCCGCGACTGCGACCGCCATCGCCGCGATGTACGGCGACGGCATATCCCAATCCGCCTGCTGCGCCGGCTGCACGATCAGAAAATTCCGAGGCCGACGCCACCGGCCATGGTCGCGCCGAGTTCCCGGCAGCGGCGCATGTCGTCGGCGCCGATCTGCTTGCTGCGGGAGATTTCCGCGGGCGTTTGCGCGTGCGTACAGACGATCAACGGCGGCGCGATCGCCCGCAGCCGCCAGCCGCTGGCGATGCGCTCGATTTGCCGCGCCGCATTCGAACCGTCGCTGCCCGCGCAGATCATGCACGCATAAGGCCTGCCGGCGATGCGCTCGAGCACCGCATAATAAGTCCTGTCGAAGAAATGTTTGACGATGCCGCAGATGGCGGCGAGGTTCTCCGGCGTCGCGAACAAATAGCCGTCGGCGGCGAGCAGATCCTCGGCGCCCGCCGCATCGGCATGCAGCAGATGCACGTCAACCGCGGGGTCGGCGTGCTCTGCGCCTTGCTGCGCGGCGCGCACCATCTGCAAGGTGCCGCCGGTATCCGAGTGATAGACGATCAGCATCGAGTGCATCGCATCCGGCCTTCGCTGCAAAACGGCGGCGCAGCGCCGTCTACAGGCGCCGCCCGGCGGCGGCCGGCGCCGCCGGCGCTTCGATGGGCGCGAGTCCGGCGGCGCGGCGCCGCCGGTTCACCTGCGGCAGATCGTGGCCGATCACCGCCCGCTCGCGCGCCAGCAGCTCGGCAGCCATCGGCCGCAAACGGCGCCAGCCGGCGAGCGCATCCCTGCTCGGCGCGGCGTCGGCGCCGTCGACGGCTACGAACAAGGATTTGAGCGCGGCTTCGACGAAGCCGAAGCTCTGCGGCGTCGTCGGCGGAAAACCGTAGACATCCGCCGGATTCGCGGGCGTTCGCGTGCCGGCGATGCGCGTCAAGCGCGCGGCGAACGCATCGAGCCCGGCCGCCGCATCGGTGCAGGCTCCTGCCGGCGCCGCCGCATCGGCGCAGGTACCTGCCGGCGCCGCCGCAACCGCGCCGCGCAACTGCTGCAAGCGCGCGGCGGCCTGCGCCACGTCGGCGCGCCACCGGTCGATGCGCCGCGCCAACAAGAATTGCCGGCGGTAGACCCGCGGATCCAGATGCACGCGCGGGTCCGCCAGAATCGAGAAGCGCGCCGTCGAGGTCCGGCCGCGCACCGTCAACGAGGCGCTGTACGCGCCGGGCGGCGCCCAGACCGCGTCCGCTTCCGTAAGGGCCGCGGGCGGCGCGTAGGTGAAATTCCAGACGAAGCGGTGCGCGCCGGCGGCCGCCGACAGATGCGCGGGCGTGGCCGCCCACTCGGGCGCGAAGTCGATCTGCGCCGATTTCGCGGCAGGCGCCGGCGCGGCGCTCGACCAGCGACGCACCAAGGCGCCGTGCGCATCGCGAATCTGCAGCGTAACGGGTCCGCGTTGCGATTCACGCAGGGCGTAATCGATGTAGGCGCCGTCCGGCGGATTGGCGGCCTTGGGTTCCTCGGCCGGCAGCGGCGTGCCGAGGAAGTCCGGCATGCGCAAGCGCACCGCGCTCGCCGGAGTAAACAGCCAAACTTGCGCCGCGGCGACCGCCGGCGTCAACTGGCGCAGCGGCGCGGCATCGTCGAGGATGTAGAAGCCGCGCCCATGGGTCGCGATCACGAGGTCATCGCCGTGCACGTCTATGTCGCGCACCGAGGTGACCGGCAAATCGAGCTGCAGGCTCTGCCAATGATCGCCGTCGTCGAAGGAGACGTAGATGCCGTGCTCGGTACCGGCGTACAGGAGTCCCGCGCGCCGATCGTCTTCGCGCACGACGTTGACGAAATCCCGGTCGGCGATGCCGGCCACGATCGGCGTCCAAGTCCTGCCGCCGTCGTGGGTGCGATAGATGTACGGCCGGTCGTCGTCGAGCCGATGCCTGTCGACCGCGATGTAAGCGGTGGCGGCGTCGAAATGCGAGGCATCGATGCCGGCGATCTTCGACCAGGCGGTAAGCCTGCGCGGCGTGACGTCCCGCCAGTGCTTGCCGGCATCGCCGCTGTACCAGACCAGGCCGTCGTCGGTGCCGACCCACAATCCATCGTTCGCGGTGCGCGACGGCGCGATGCTGTAGAGGACGCCGCGGCGCGCGCCGACGCCGAGGTTGTCGGCCGCGGCCGCATCATCCAGATTCGCCGGCCGCGCCGGATCCGGCCGCGTCAGATCCGGACTGATCACCGCCCAATGCGCACCGCCGTCGGAGGTCTCGAACACTCGGCGATTGCCGAAATACAAACGCCGCGGATCCTTGGGTGAAAACACCAGCGGCAGCGTCCAGGTCGCGCGGGCGATCTGTGGATGCGCCAACATCGGATCGACCGAACGGGTTTGCTGCGTGCGCCGATCCAGGCGATCGACGCGGCCTCCGTAGACGATATCCGGGTTCTTCGGGTCGGGCGCGATCATGTCGCTTTCGCCGCCGGCAACCAGTTCGTGAAACTGCGGCATCGCGATTCCATCGCCGCTGATCGTGCGGCTCGGAAGCATCACGGCGCCGGAATCCTGCTGCGCGCCGTACAGGTCGTACGGAAAGCGCTCGTCGGTGGCGACGTGATAGATCTGCGCCGTCGGCTGGTTGAACCAGGAACTCCACGTCTTGCCGCCGTTCAGCGTGATCAAAACGCCCTGGTCGGTGCCGAGGATGCGCCGCTCGGCATCCTCGGGGTCGATCCACAATTCGTGGTAGTCGTCGCCGGTGGCGTCGCCCTTTTGCGCAAGAAACGTCCTGCCGCCGTCGGTCGACCGCAGCACGATCGTATTCATCGCCCAGAGGTGGTCGGCGTTCGTCGGGTCGACCGCGATCTGGCCGAAATACCAGCCGCGCTGCCAAATCCGCGGGTCGGCGCTCGCGCGCAGCCAATGCGCGCCGCCGTCGTCGGAACGGTACAGGCCGCCCGCGTCGCCGTCGACGATTGCATAGACTCGCTGCGGCGCCGCCGGCGACAGCGCGATGCCGATGCGCCCCGGCGCCGCCGGAAAACCCGCGCCGCTGATTTTTCGCCAATGCGCGCCGGCATCGAGCGACTTGTACAGCCCGCTGCCCGGACCTTCCGACGGCGGGTAGACGTTCCATGGCGGGCGCCGCGTCTGCCACAACGCCGCGTAAATGACCCGGGAATTGCCGGGCTGGAAGGCGAGACTGATGGCGCCGGTATCGGCGCCCCGGTACAGCACCTTGCGCCAGGTCTTGCCGCCGTCGCTGGTCGCGAACACTCCGCGGCAGGCGTTCGGCCCGTACGGGTCGCCGAGCGCGGCGGCGTAGGCAATGTCGGCATTCTGCGGATCGACGAGAATCGCGGCGATTTGCCGGCTGTCGTCGAGGCCGAGGTGGCTCCAGGTCCTGCCGCCGTCGACGGACTTGTAGATGCCGCGGCCTTGCGCGATGTCCGAACGCATGTCGGCCTCGCCGGTGCCGACGTAGATGACCCGCGGATTGGATGGCGCGACCGCGAGCGCGCCGATCGAGGCGACCGGTTCGCCGTCGAAGATCGGCGCCCAGGTGCGTCCGGCATCGCGCGTCTCCCAGACGCCGCCGTCGACCGCGCCGAAATACCAGCGCAAAGGCTGACCCGGCACGCCGCTGACCGCCAATGCCCGGCCGCCGCGGAACGGACCGACCAGCCGCCAATGCAGGCCGCCGAACAGCGGCGGCGGGTAGCCCGCCGCGTGCGCGGCCATTGCGACCAGCAGAAGGGGCAGCAACGCCCCGCGGGAGAATTGCGGCATGGGCACTCCGAATCGTCCACCGCGGGCGCGGCGCGATGCCGAAAAGTCTACCATCTTCCCGCCGCGAATCGTTGCCGCCGCGAATCGTCAGCGCGGGCCGAATCGTCAGCGGCCGGCCGAATCGGTTACCCTTGCGCGCTGGTGCTCCTGCACGGATGTCCTCATGGCCAGTCAGAATCCGCCGGTATCGCAAACCCGTTCCTTCACGACGATCTATTTGATCGAAATGTGGGAGCGCTTCGGCTTCTACGGCATGCAGGCGCTGATCGTCTACTACATGGTGCAGCGCCTGGGCTTCGAGGACCGGCGCGCGAATCTCGTCTGGAGCGCCGGCGCGGCTCTGATCTACGTATCGCCCGCGATCGGCGGCTGGGTCGGCGACAAGATTCTCGGCACCCGCCGCACGATGATCATCGGCGTCGTCATTCTGGCGATCGGCTACGCGCTGATGGCGGTGCCGAGCGAGGATACCTGGACCCTGTTCGGAGCCTTGGGCGTGATCGTCGTCGGCAACGGCCTCTTCAAACCGAATTCCGCGAACCTGGTGCGCAAGATCTACGAAGGCGACGACGCCAAGATCGACAGCGCCTTCACGATGTACTACATGGCGGTCAACGTCGGCTCGACCGTTTCGATGCTGTTGACGCCGTGGATCAAGGACTACGTCAATCGCGTCTACGGCCACAATCTCGGCTGGCACGCGGCGTTCGCGGTGTGCTTCGTCGGTCTTGCGATCGGCATGAGCAATTTCTACCTGATGCGCAACGCCATGCGGCACATCGGCTCGCCAGCCGACGAGCAGCCGTTGCACCTCGGTCGCCTGTTCGCGGTGCTCGCCGCGGCCGTGCTCTGCGTGGCCGGATCGGCGGCGGTGCTGCAGTACGAGACGCTCGCGCGGATCTTCGTCTATGCCGCGAGCCTGGTGCTGCTCGGGATCTTCTCGTATCTGATCGCCAACAGCCGCGACGGCGAGCGCGCCGGATTGATCGCCGCCCTCGTGCTGGTCGTGCAGACGATCTTCTTCTTCATTTTCTACCAGCAAATGTCGACCTCGCTCGCGCTCTTTGCGCTGCGCAACGTCGACTGGCACCAAACCCTGCTCGGCGTTCGGCTTTGGACCTGGACGCCGGCGCAGTACCAGGCGCTGAACCCGATCTGGATCATGCTGCTCAGTCCGTTGCTGGCGTGGCTATACAATCGCGCCGGCGCGCGCGGCAAGGATTTGTCGATCGCCGCGAAGTTCGCGGTCGGCTTCGCGGTGGTCGCGATCGGCTTCTTCATCTACGGCGTCGCCGGCCGCTACGCCGTGGAGGGAATGACCTCATCGTGGTACATGATCTGGGGCTACGGCTTCTACTCGCTCGGCGAATTGCTGGTCAGCGGCCTCGGCCTCGCGATGATTGCCCGCTACATACCCGCGCGCATGGGCGGCTTCATGATGGGCGCCTATTTCGTCGCCACCGGCATTTCTCAATATCTCGGCGGCGTCGTCGCCAATTTCGCCAGCATTCCGAGCAGGCTCGCCGACCTGCTGAAGATGGCTCCGGCGCAAGGCATGCAGAAGATCGCCGCGCTCTATCCGCAGGCGCTGCACCTGAAGCTCGACGACTTCCGCCAGTGGGTGGGCGCGCTGCCCACCGATGATGCGGCGAAACTCGCCCGGGCGCTCGCCGCCGCGCACGCCGCGCCGTTCCAAGCCCTGCCGGCCGCGACCCGCCTGCTGCTGCGCCAGTTCAGCGACAGCCTGCACGTGGCGACGCTGCCGGTGTACACGGATTTGTTCAACGAGCTCGGCCTGGCGGCCATCGTCTGCACCGTGATCGCGTTCGCCATGGTGCCGATGATGAGGAAGCTGACGGCGACGCACGCCCTCAGATCCGCCCCGCTAGCCGACCTGCAGAGCGAACGCTGAGGCGCCGCGCCTCAGATTTCCACCTGGAAGCCGAGTTCGACGATGTCGTCGGCGGGCAGCCGGTAGAACGCCGTGGCGCGCATCGCGTTGCGGGACAGGAACGCGAATAGATGCTCGCGCCACAGCGGCATGCGCCGCGGCGTCTTCGACGGCACCAAGGTCTCCCGGCCGACGTAATAGGTGACCGCCTGCAGATCGATGTCGATGCCGTGGGCTTGGCACAGATTCAAGGCGAGCGGCACGTTCGGGTCCTGCATGAAGCCGTAGCGCGCGGTAACCCTGAAGATGCCGGAGCCGATGCCGGCGATTTGCAGGCGTGCCGACTCCGGCACCCACGGCTCATCGAGGATCGCCACGGTCAGCAATACGATCCTCTCGTTCAGGACTTTGTGGCGGTCGAGATGCTGCAGCAAGCGCGGCGGCGTGGCGTCGCCGGAAGTCGGAAATACGCCGGTGCCCGGGATGCGATACGGCTTGGTCTGCTCGATGTGCGCGACGAACGCCGCCAACGACTCGGTCTGTTCGTCGAGGTGGCGCCTGAGGAGCTGGCGGCCGTGCGCCCAGGTGGTCATGATCGTGAACACCGCCAGCGCCGCGACGATCGGATACCAGCCGCCGTCGGCAATCTTGTAGAGATTCGCGCCGAAGAACGCCAAATCCACGGCGAGGAACAGAAGACAAATCGCCGCGGTCGGCAGCGCCTTCCAATGAAACCGGCGCGCGACGAAATAAGCCAGGGTCGTGGTGATCACCATGGTCGCCGACACCGCGATGCCGTAGGCCGCGGCGAGCGCGGCGGAGGATTTGAAACTCAACACCAGGCCGATGGTCGCCAGCATCAGCATCCAGTTGACGCTCGGAATGTAGATCTGACCGCGCTCCTCCGGCGAGGTCTGGATGACGTTGACCCGCGGCAGCTGGCCGAGCGTGACCAGCTGCCGCGTCAGCGAAAATGCGCCGGCAATGACCGCCTGCGAGGCGATCACGGTCGCCATCGCCGTGAGCACGACCAAGGGATAGATGAGCGCGGCCGGCGCGAGATCGTAGAAGGGCTGACGAGCCGCGCTGGCGCCGGCTAAAATCAGCGCGCCCTGGCCGAAGTAGTTGAGCAGCAGCGCGGGCAGCACCACGCAGAACCACGCCGCGCGTATCGGCCGGCGGCCGAAGTGCCCCATGTCGGCGTACAGCGTCTCGGCCCCGGTGACCGCCAGAAACACCGCGCCGAGCACGGGAAATCCGCTGCCGCCGTGACGCACGAAAAATTCGACCGCATAGACCGGGCTGAGCGCGGCCAGCACGCCGGGATGCATCGCGATGCCGCGCAAGCCGAGCGCCGCGAGCGCCAGGAACCAGACGCAAATCACCGGTCCGAAGAGCTTGCCGATACCGCCGGTGCCGCGTTTCTGCAGCAAGAACAAGCCGATCAGAATCGCCACGGTGATCGGTATCACGTACGGCTCGAAATAGGGCGTCGCGACTTGCAGTCCTTCGACGGCGGACAGCACGGAGATCGCCGGCGTTATCGTGCTGTCGCCGTACAGCAGTGCGCCGCCGAACAGCCCGAGCAGCATCAGGACGCGGCGCAGAGACCCCGGCTGCGCGTGCCAGGGATTGAGGAGCGCCACCAGCGCGACGATGCCGCCCTCGCCGTGGTTGTCGGCGCGCATCACGAACAGCAGATATTTGAGCGTCACCACGACGATCAAGGACCAGACGATCAACGACAGGATGCCGAGCACGTTGCCCGCGGTCGGCGGCAGCGGATTCGCGCCGAAAAAGCACGCGCGCAGCGCGTAGATCGGGCTCGTGCCGATGTCTCCGTAGACGACGCCGAGCGCGGCGAGCGCCAGCGTCGCGGTCGGCGGTCTCGGCAGGTTCGGCGGTTTCGGCGGTTTCGGCGGCTGCGGAGTCGCGTTCATGGCAGGCGCTCGATCATCCTCTGGTCCTCGGGCCGGGCGCGCCGCGCCCGGGATTACTGCAACTGGTTCAAATACCACTCCTGGAACGTCTGCACCCGCCGTTCCTGCTCGGAGTATCGCCCGGGGCGGTAGTGCTTGGATAGGATCCCCGCTTGATTGTTCTCGGTGATCTCCTTGTCTTGCACGCTGGTCCGGTCCCAGCCCCAGATCATCCGCTCGACATCGTAGTCGGCCGCCTTGCGGTCCACGAGCCAGGTCAAATCGACGTCGGTTTGCATCGTGGCGCGCGGCGTGAACTGGAACAGCACCGCGAAATCATTGGTCGCGACCACTTGCGTGAACGGGCTGAACGACAGGTACATGCGGCCTTGGTCGAATTGACGGCGTTTGCCCATCAAGCAGGACGCGGGCCGCCCGTCCTCGGTCTCGCTGTCGAACCCCGCCCTGATCGTCCGCTGCAGCAACAGCCGCAGCTGCGGGGACTCGGGGCCGTCGTCGATCGTGCCGATCGGGCGGCCGAGCGCCGCCGCACGCCGCTCCCAGGCCTCGAGCGCCGGCAGGTAATTCTGCACGGCATCCGCGGGACCTGAGCTCGGGCCCGCGCCGAAGGCGATCAGCGCCTCGGGCGGATGCATGGAGCTGAACTCCGGATGCGACGCCACGCAGTGGTAGCACTCGACGAAGTTCTCGACGACCAGCTTCCAGTTCGCCGTCGTCGGATAAGAGCGCCGATGCGCGATCTTCGCGTCCGCAAACCCGTGGAAATCGAGATACGGCGCCAGATCCGCGAACGAGGCGTCGAAATCGGCCGGCTCGCCTTCCGTCAGGTTGACGAAAATGAAGCCGTAAAACACCCGCACGTGGCAGCGGTGCAGGCCGTTGTCCGCCTTCGAGAAATCGGCCGGCATCAGCCGGGCGGCGAGCAGCGCGCCGTCGAGTCCGTAGCTCCATGCATGATAACCGCAGGTCAGCCGGGCGAGCCGGCCGGACGGCTGCGTGCAGATCAACGAGCCGCGGTGCCGGCAGACATTGTAGAAGGCGTTGACCGTCGACTCGTCGCTGCGCACGACGATCAGCGATTCGGCGCCGATCTTGAAGAGGAAATAATCGCCCTTCCGGGGTACGCGGTCGATGTGTCCGGCGACGATCCATTTGCGGCCGACCACCCGCGCCATATCCATGGCGAAGAAGTCGTCGCCGCAGTAGAACTTGCGCTCGAGGCTGTAGCCGCGGCCGGCGCGCGCCGCCGTGGGTGAACTCGCGGGGGTGCTGTCGATGATGTCGATCTCCTGCATGGTCCGGCGGCCGCGCTCAGCGCTTGATGCGCTGGTTGCGCGGATCGTATAGGGGCTGCAGCGAGGCGCTCGCCGCGTAGCGGCGCCCGGCGATCTCGATCTCATAATCTTGCGCGCCGACGGTCTCGAACGGACCGCCGTCGGGCGCGCCGACGTAACCCAGGCCGACCGCGGCGCCGACGGAATGTCCGTACATCCCCGAGCGCAGGTAACCGACCAGCGCGTCGCCGCGCCAGATCGGCTCGTTGTGATACAGCAGCGGCTCCGGCGAATGCAGCTTGAATTGCAGCAGGCGCCGGCGCACGCCCGCCAGCCGCTGGCCGATGAGCGCCTCGCGGCCGATGAAGCCGCCGGGCTTGTCGTATTTGACCGCGAAGCCGAGGCCGGCCTCGAGCGGCGTATCTTCGTCGGTGATGTCGTGCCCCCAATGGCGATAGGCTTTCTCGATGCGCAGGGAATTCAGGGCATGGTAACCCGCATGCACGAGCCCGTGGGCGGCGCCGGCGGCGAGTATCTCCTCGTAGACGCCGACCATGAATTCGCTCGGCACGTACAGCTCCCAACCCAGCTCGCCCACGTAGGTGATGCGCGTCGCGCGCACGATCGCGTAGCCAAGCTCTATATCGCGGCTGGTCGCGAACGGAAAGCCGCGATCCGACAGATCATCCGGTGTCAGCGGCTGCAGCAGAGCGCGTGCGTTCGGCCCCATCACGGACAATACGCCCATGGCCGAGGTGACGTTCGTCAAGACGCAATGCGCCGCAGGGTCGATGTGCCGGCTCAGCCAGTCGAAATCCCGGGTTTCGGTCTCGGCGCCGCCGACGATCAGAAACGCGTTTGCGCCGAGCCGCGTCACGGTCAGGTCCGCTTCGATGCCGCCGCGCTCGTTCAGCCATTGCGTATAGACGACTCTGCCCGGCGCCACGTCGATGTCGTTCGCCGAGACGCGGTTCAAGACCCGCAGCGCGTCGGCGCCTTCCAGCCGGAACTTCGCGAACGAGGATTGATCGAACAGCCCCACCGCCTGGCGCACCGCCCTATGTTCGCCGGCGCTGTGCTCGAACCAGTTCTGACGTCCGTAGCTGTATTCGTAGCGCGGTTCGACTCCGGCCGGCGCGAACCAATTCGCCCGTTCCCAACCGAAGGCCTCGCCGAAACAGGCGCCGTTCGCCGCCAAACGGTCGTGCACCGCCGAGCGGCGCACGCCGCGCGCGGTCGCGTATTGCCGGAACGGCCAATGCGTCGCGTACAACAGCCCGAGGCTCTCGGCGGCGCGCGCGCGCAGGTATTTGCGGTTCATCTGGAAGCGCATGTTGCGGCGTACGTCGACTTCCCAAAGATCGACGGGCGGGTGCCCGTCGCGGATCCATTCGGCGACGACCTTGCCGATGCCGCCCGCCGATTGCAGGCCGATGGAATTCAGGCCGGCGGCGACGAAACAGTTCGCGAGTTCCGGCGTCGCGCCGAGGTGATAGCGAACGTCCGGCGTGAAGCTCTCCGGCCCGCAGAAGAATTTCTGCAATCCGGCCTTCTCGAGCGCGGGTATGCGGCGCATGGCCTCGATCAGGACGGGCTCGAAGTGCGCAAAATCGCCGGCGATCTCGCCGAATGCGAAATCCTCCGGCACCCCGTCGAGGGCCCACGGCCGCGCTTGCGGCTCGAACGCGCCCACCAAGAGCCTGCCCGCATCGTATTTGAAATAGCTGCAATGATCTTGGTCGCGCAGCACCGGTAAATCCGGGTGCAGGCCGGCAACGTCCTTGAAGAGCGCGTAATAGTGCTCGCAGGCCTGCAGCGGCACCGCCACGCCGATGCTCGCCGCCAGGTCGCGCGTCCAAAGTCCGCCGCACAGCACCACGTAGTCGGCGTCGATGCGGCCGTGCTCCGTTTGTACACCGCTCGCGCGCCGGCCGTCATGATGAATGCGCGTCACCTTGCAGTCCTGAAAGATTTGCACTCCGCGGCTGCGCGCGCCTTTGGCGAGCGCCTGGGTGATGTCGACGGCATTGGCATAGCCGTCGCTCGGGATGTGAATCCCGCCGACGACGTCGCCAAGGTAGGCGAGCGGGTACATCGAGCGTATTTGCGCCGGGCCGACGACGTCGACGCGCAAGCCGAACACCTTCGCCATCGAGGCGTTTCGCGCGAGTTCCTCCATGCGCGCCGCGCTCGTCGCCAGCGATATGGAGCCGCATTGGCGGTAGCCGGTCGCCTGGCCGGTTTCCGACTCCAGGCCGCGGTACAGCTCGCCGGTGTAGCGCGCGAGCTGCGTCATGTTGATCGACTGGCGCAGCTGACCGATCAGGCCGGCGGCGTGCCAGGTCGTGCCGCTGGTGAGCTGCTTGCGCTCTACGAGAACGACGTCGCTCCAGCCGAGCTTGCCCAAGTGGTAGGCGATCGAGCAGCCGATCACGCCGCCGCCGACGATGACGACGCGCGTGCGCGCCGGTAGCTCGAGCGCCATCGCCTAGGCCCGCATCCGCGCGTTATCCGGGTCGAACGCCGCGCGCTCGAGCACGGTCGCGCCGCGCCGCTCACCCTGGATCAGCACCTCGAAGCGGCTGCCGGGCGCGGCGAACACGGGGTCGACGCAGGCGAAGGCGAGACTCCTGTGCACGCGGTGCCCATAGGCGCCGGAAGTCGTGAGGCCGATGCAGCGGTCGCCGGCGAACACCGGCTCGCCGCCGCGCGCATCGGTATCCTGAGCGTCGATGGCGGCGTAGACGATCTTCAACGGGCGCTCTGCCTGCGCGAGCATCGCCGCCTTGCCGGTGAAATCCTCCTTGCTGAAATCGACGAATCTGGCCATGTCCGCTTCCAGCATGTTGATTTCGTTGGTCAGCTCGCTCGACCAGGCCTTGTAGCCCTTTTCGATGCGCATCCCGTTGACCGCATACAAGCCGTAATTGGCGATGCCGAAGCGCTCGCCCGCATCCCACAGCGCATCGTACAGCGCCGCTATCGCCGACGCCGGCGCATGCAGCTCCCAGCCGAGCTCGCCGACGTAGCTGACGCGCAGTGCGCGCACGCTTTGGCCGGCCACCGTGATCTGCCGCGCCCGCAGCCAGGGAAACGCCTGGTTGCCGAGATCGGCGTCGGTGAGCGGCGCGAGCACCTCGCGCGCGCGCGGGCCCGAGAGCACCAGGACACCCCAATCCATCGTGACGTTGGCGATGCGCACCGCCTCGCCGGGCCGCAGACTCTGCGTCAACCAGTCCAGGTCGCGCAATTCCGCCGCCGCCGCCGACAGCGCATAAAAGCGATCGTCCGCGAGCCGGCTGATCGTCATTTCCGCGGCGATGCGCCCGCCCGGCGACAACAGATGCGCCAAGGCGATGCCGCCCGGCTTGCGTGGAATGCGATTGGCGCAGACGCGGTCGAGGAATGCGGCGGCGCCGGCCCCGTCAATCTCGTATTTCGCGAAGCCGCATAAGTCGAGCACGCCGACGCGCCGATGGACCGCCTCGACCTCGCCGCCGACCACCTCGAAGACGTTGTTGCGCCGATAGCTGTACTGCTCCTGACGCCCGTCCGGCGAAAACCATTTGGGCCGTTCCCAACCGAAGGTCTCGGTGTGGACGCAGCCCTGCGCCGCGAGCTTCGCATACAGGGGGCTGACCTTGCGCGGCCGCCCGTCCATCTCCTCCTCGCCGGGCCCGCGCGTCGTGAACGTCATGCGGTAATCGAGAAACACCTTGTCGCGCACGTAGCAAGCGTCCGCGAAGCCGCCGAAGCGCCGCGGATCGAATTCCGCCATGTTGATCTCGGCGTCGCCGTGGACCATCCACTGCGCCAGATATTTGCCGCAGCCGCCGCCTTGCGCAATGCCGAAGGAGGTCCCGCAGCAGTTCCAGAAATTCCGCAATCCCGGCGCCGGCCCGAGCAGCGGCGCGCCGTCCGGCGTATGCGGAATGGCGCCGTTGATGACGCGGCGTATGCCGGCATCGGCGAAGATCGGCATGCGTTCGATGGCCCGTTCGAGCCACGGCGCAATGCGCTCCAGATCGTCCGCAAACAATTCGTTCGACGATTCCCAGGCCGGATGGCCCTGCGGCGCCCACGCTTCCCGCAATCCGGTGTTCTCGTAGACGCCGATCAAGCCGGATTTCTGTTCCTGGCGGAAATACCCCGACGTGTAGGAGTCCCGCATGACCGGAATTTCGCCGCCGCGCTCCATGAACGCCTGAATCGGATGGGTGACCACGTAGTGGTGCTGCATGTTCGTGATCGGCGCATCGCCGCCGGCCATCGCGGCCACTTGACGCGCATAGCAGCCGGCCGCGTTGACGACGATCTCGGCGACGATCGCACCTTGTTCGGTCGACACTTGCCACTCGCCGCCCGCGAGCCGCTCGATGCCGGTGACGCGGTTGTGGCGCACGACGGTCGCGCCGAGATCGCGCGCTCCCTTGGCGAGCGCCTGGCAGAGGCCGGCGGGATCCGCGTGGCCGTCGTCGCTCGTCCAGGCGGCGGCGATGACGCCCGCGGTCGTCAGGAAAGGGTTCAAGCGTTTGATCTCGTCGAGGCCGACGATTTGCATGCCGAAGCCGATGCTCTTCGAATAGCCGTACACTTGTCGCAGCCAGGCGAGTTCGTCGGCGTTGTTGGCGAGGCGCAACCCGCCGCTTGAGTGCCAGCTGACGTATTGCCCGGTCAGTTCCTGCAAACGCGGGTACAGCCGGTTGCTGTAGGCGTGAATCTTCGCGAGATTGTAGCTGCCGGTAATGCTCGGGCATTGGCCGGCGGCATGCCAGGTGGAGCCGCAGGTCAATTCCTGCTTCTCGAGCAGCAGCGTGTCGGTGCAGCCTTCCTTCGCCAGGTGGTACGCGAGGCTCGCACCCATGATGCCGCCGCCGACGATGACGATTTTTGCGTGTGATTTCATGCGCTGAGGTTCTACGCCGAGGCTCGATCGATAATCTGCTTGGCCACAATAAATTGATCGCTGGCCGACATACAACTGAATATTTTGGTACCTTAGGCCCCTAATTTTTTGGGCGATACCCCTTGACCATAACCCGACCGGTGGTCGGCTTGCCGACCTTGGCATGGCTGCGCGCATTCGAAGCCGCCGCGCGCACATCGAGCTTCAGCCGGGCGGCCGCCGAGCTGAATCTTACCTCCGGCGCGATCAGCTACCAGATCCGCGCGCTCGAGCGTCATCTGGGCTTTGCATTGTTCGAACGGCTGCCGCGCGGCGTGCGCCTCACGCCGATGGGCGTCGCGTATTTGCCGCCGGTGCGCAAGGCCTTCGAGGAGCTCGCCGATTCGACGGTAGGCTTGTTCGGCGGCGCCGACCGCGCGCAAATCACGGTGCATGCGCCGGTTTCGCTCGGCGCCCTGTGGCTTGCGCCGCGGCTGCCGTCGTTCATGCTCGCCAATCCCTCGATCGACGTGCGCCTCGCGTCGGTGATTTGGGACAATGCCGCGCCGGACGAGGCGATCGACCTCGAGATCCGCTACGGCGCCGGCCACTGGCACGGCTATCGCGCCGAGCACCTGCTGAACCAGCGGATACTCGCCGTTTGCTGTCCCGCATTGCGGCGGGGGGCGGTCGCCGCCGGCGATCCGTCGGCGCTGATCGCGCGGCAACCGATCCAGATCATGGGCTACGAGGACCAGTGGCCGAAGGTCTGCAAGGAACTCAAACTGACGAACACACGGCCGAACTACGGACCGATCGTCGACACCACGCTCGCCGCGCTCGAGCTCGCGGCGAGCGGCGCCGGCGTTGCGCTGGCGCACCGCATCTTGGTCGCGCCCTATTTGCATAGCGCCCGGCTGGTGCTCGCGACGGAGCGGGAATTCACCGACGCCAATTCCTACTTCGTCGTCACGCCGGAGCGCCCGCGGCGCATCGGCCGCGAAGTGCAGGCGTTTCGCGATTGGCTGGTCGCGCTCGCCGCCCGCGGCGAGTCGTGAATCGCGCCCGCGCCGGCGCGTGAATCACGCGGTCGGCGGCGCGGCATTGGGAGGTTGCGCCGCCAATTCGGCGATGGCCGCGGTCAGCGCCTTGGTATCGACCGGTTTGCTCAGGAATCGGCAACGCGCGATCGGCGACTTGACGACGCGCCGTACCGATTCCAGGTCGCCGCTCAATAGCACCACCGGGATCTCCCAGCCGAGCGCCGTGCGCAAGCGATGCAGTACGTCGAGTCCGGTCGATTGGCCGTCCAGCCGGTAATCGGCGATCAACACGTCGCCCGGCTGGATCTGCCCGATCAGCGCCTCGACCTCGGCGACGGAGCCTGCGCTCTGCGTGCGGTAGCCTTCCATGTTCAAGAACAATTCCGTGGCAACGCGCACCGCCTGATTGTCCTCCAACAATATCAGCCGTCCCTGCGGCAGCGGCGGCGCCGCGTCCGCGGCCGGACGCGGCGCCGGCCGCGGCGCATCCGCCAGCAGATTGTTTCGGGGAATACGCACGCTGATGCGCGTGCCCTCGCCCAACCGCGAGGTCACCGCGACCCGGTAGCCGAGCAAACGCGACACTTCGCGCACGATCGCAAGACCCAGGCCCACGCCGAGGCGCGGCGCGCCGCGCGGATCGACTTGATAATACTCGTCGAAGATGCGCTCGAGCTTGTCCGCCGCGATGCCGATCCCCGAGTCCTCGACCGTGAGGACCAGAGCATCGGCGTCGAAACTCTGCGACACCCCCACATGGCCGCGTTCGGTGTATTTCAGCGCATTGCCGAGCAGGTTCTGCAGCAGTTGATTGAGCAGCATCTGGTCGGTCGACAGCGCAACCTGGGTTTCGGAGAATTCGAGACGCAGGCTCTTGGCGGCCGCCACGGAGGCGAATTGGCGCCGCAGATCCGCGAACACGACCGCCAAGTTCACCGCGCCCAGCTGCGCGCTGACGGCGCCGGACTCCAACCGGCTGATATCGAGCAAGGCGTCGAGCATGTGCGTCGCGCTGTCGATGGCCTGCTCCTGACGCTGCAGCAATTCCCGCAGATGCGCCGCGAGGGGCGCGGCCTTCAACATCGAGGCATTCAGCAGGCGAATCGCCTGCATCGGCTGGCGCAGATCGTGGCTGGCGGCCGCCAGGAACCGGCTCTTGGCCCGATTCGCGCGTTCCGCCTCGGTGCGAGTCGCGAGCAGCGCGTCGGCGATCGCGCGTTGCTCGGTCATGTCGCGGACCGCGGTGGCGATATAATGCACGCCATCGACCTGAAACGGCGCCAAGCGGATGCCGGCCGCAAACTCCGAACCGTCCGCCCGGCGGGCGAACAGATCGGCGCTGCGCGCGGCCATCTCGCGATTGGTCGGCTGCCGCCAATAGGCCGCCGTATGCGCGCCGTGGCGGGCGCGGAATCTCTCGGGCAGCAGGATGTCGACGGGCTTGCCGATCAATTGGCCGGCCGGGTAGCCGAACAACATCCGGCAGGTGTCGTTCGTGAAGCGGATGATACCCTGTGAATCGACGACGATCAGGGCATCGGGGCTGTAATGCAGCAATGCTTCGGGCAGCGCGATGGCTTGATTCATCGGCGGCGGACAACGCAATCCATCGAGATCGCCTTCCCGGCGGGGTGCCTCGGCATTTTCGCAGTCTACCCGATTTGCGCACGGCGGACGCCGTTAAGGGTCAGGCGCAATCTTATGCGGGAAATTCGCGGCTGCGGCTTCGCGGCCGATGCGGCAAGCTGCGCCGAGAGTTGGTCGGCTTTCGATCGCAAATAACACGACAGCGGCGCGTCTCGACGCGCGCCGGTGCCATAGGTGCATTTTGATGGCAGTCAAACCCGATTGGGTCGGTTCCGGGGCCATACTCAATCAATTGTTGGAAATCGCGAGAATATCCGCGCTGGCGGAAATGGCGAGCGGCATCGCGCACGAGCTCAATCAGCCGCTCGGCGCAATCGCGACCTTCGCGCAAGCCGGCGAGCGCATGTTGAGCCGCCAGGATCCTCTGGTGGATAAGGCGACGGACGTCTTCCGTCAGATCAATCATGAGGCCCTCGGCGCGGGCGAGGGCATTCGCCGCATCCGGCGCCTGTTCGAGCACGAGGATGCCGAGCGTGCCCCTTGCCATCTGCCGGAAGTCATCGCCGAGCTGCAACCGGTGCTGGAAATGCTCGCATTGCGGGTCGGCGGCCGGCTGCAGGTCGATGCGGCCGCCGCGCTTCCCAAACTGCTGATCGACAGGCTCAAGATTCAGCATGTGCTGTTCGCGCTGGTGCAAAATGCCTTCGACGCCGCCGGCGAACGCCCGAGCGCCAATGCCGCCGTCAAGATCGCCGTCTACGGCGACCGCTACGGCGTCGAGACCAGCGTCATCGATTCCGGGCCGGGCGTCGCCGCGGATGTCCAAGGCCAGCTGTTTCGGCCGTTCTTCACCACCAAGACGCGCGGCACGGGGCTCGGCCTCGCCTCCAGCCGCGCGATCATCGAAGCGCATGAGGGTACGATAGGATTCGAGGTGCCCGCGGGCGGCGGCAGCCGATTCTGGTTTCGCCTGCCGGTGCAAGCCAATTGAGTGGGGCGTCCATGGCCAAAGCGAACGAATCTTTGCACGGCGGAGCGACCGTATACATCGTCGACGACGATGACGGCATGCGGCGGGCGTTGGCTCTGCTGTTGAGCACGGTCGGCTTCGATACGGCGGCGTACGCGCGGCCGAGCGAGTTCCTCGCAAAACTCAAACCGGACGAACCCGGCTGCCTGGTGCTCGACATCCGCATGCCGGAGATGAGCGGCCTGGAGCTGCAGCAACAGCTGAACCGCAGCGGCTGCATGCTGCCGGTGATCTTCATCACGGGCCACGGCGACGTGCCGATGGCGGTGCAGGCGATGAAAGCAGGCGCCTTCGAGTTCATCCAGAAGCCGTTTCGCGAGCAGGACCTGCTGGATCAAATCAATCACGCCCTGCGCCACGATGCCGAGAGCCGCCGAAACCTCGCGCGCCGCGCCGAGGTGGTGCGCAAGCTCGAGACGCTGACGCCCCGCGAGCGTCAGGTCATGGATTTGGTCGTCGACGGCGGCGCCAACAAAGTGATCGCGATCGACCTCGGATTGAGCGAACGAACCGTGGAGATCCACCGCGCCAAAGTGATGGAAAAGATGGGCGCACGATCGGTCGCGCACTTAGTCAAGCTGCACATGACGATCGCCGAATGACGGCGGCGGCTGCCGGCAACCGCTGCGGGGCGCGCCAACGATGACGATGCAAGTGACGTTCGACCCGGAATTGATGCGCCGCTACGACCGCGAGGGTCCGCGCTACACCTCCTACCCGACGGCGCTGCAATTTCACGAGACCGTCGCCGCCGACGCCTACGCGGCGGCCGCGGCGGCCAGCGCCGGCGCCGCCGCGCGCGCACCCTTGTCCTTGTACGTGCATATTCCGTTTTGCCGCAGCCCCTGCTTTTATTGCGGGTGCAACAAGATCGTCACGCGCCAGATGGAGCGCGCCGACGTCTATCTGGCTCGCCTGCACGCGGAGATCGCCCTGCGCGGCCAATACTTCGACCGCGGCCGCGGCGTCGAACAGCTGCACTTCGGCGGCGGCACGCCGACGTTCCTGGACGCCGATCGGCTCGCGGCTCTGGTGGCGACGCTCGGCCGGCATTTTCGCTTGCTGCAAGGCGCAGAGCGCGATTATTCGATAGAAATCGACCCGCGCACGATCGATTGCGGCGGCTTGCGGACGCTCTCGGATCTCGGTTTCAATCGCTTGAGCCTCGGCGTGCAGGACTATGACGCCGGCGTGCAGAGCGCGATCAACCGATTCCAGTCGGCGGACATGGTCGGCAAGCTCCTCGGGACGGCGCGCGAACTCGGCTTCCGCTCGCTGAATTTCGATCTGATCTACGGCCTGCCGCGCCAGACCCTTGCGACATTCGCGCGCACCCTGCAGACGGTCATCGAGCAGCGCCCGGATCGCTTGGCGGTATACGGCTATGCCCACATGCCGCAAATGTTCAAGGCGCAGCGCAGGTTTGCCCCGGGCGACCTGCCCGACGCGCGCACGCGGCTCGCGCTGCTGCAAACCGCCGTGAACACGCTGACCTCAGCGGGCTACGCCTACATCGGCATGGACCACTTCGCGCTGCCCTCCGATGCGCTCGCCAAGGCGCAGCATAACGGGTCGATGCAGCGCAGTTTCCAGGGGTACACCACCCACGCCTGCCGCGACCTCGTGAGCGTCGGCGTCAGCGCGATCGGCCAGATCGGCCGGCTGTATATACAAAACTACAAGACGATGCAGCATTACGCGGAGCGCATCGACCAGGGACGCCTGCCGTCGCATCGCGGCATCCTGATGAGCGACGACGACCTGCTGCGCCGCGACGTGATCCAGCAGATCATGTGCAACGGCAGCATCGACATCGCCTCGACCGAACGGCGCTTCGGCATCGAATTCGACGGGTATTTCGCCGCGGAATTGGCCCGGCTGCGCACGCTGCAAACCGATGGCCTGATCGCGCTCGCCGAGCGGCGCATCGATTTGACGCCGCGCGGACGCCTGCTGATGCGCAATGTGGCGATGGTGTTCGATGCGTACCGCAATGCCGGCGCGGGCGATGCGCGCCTGTCGCGCGTGATTTGACGCTGCGCCGGCGGCGCCCGCTTCAGCAGGCCCAATTCAGCGCGCGGCTGACGGCCTTTTGCCAGGCCGCGTACAGCTCGGCGCGCCGCGCAGGCGCCATCGCGGGGCTCCAGCGCCTGGCGGCGCCGCGGTCGGCGGGCAGGTCCCCGCGGCTGCGCCAGAAGCCGACCGCCAATCCGGCGGCATAGGCGGCGCCGAGCGCGGTCGTCTCGACGCTGCGCGGCCGCACCACGTCCATGGCGAGCATGTCGGACTGAAACTGCATCAGCGTATCGTTGACGGTCATGCCGCCATCGACGCGCAGCTCTTGAATCGCGATGCCGGAATCCTGCGCCATGGCCGCGAGTACGTCGCAGGTCTGAAAAGCCGTCGCCTCCAGCGCCGCGCGCGCCAGATGGCCGCGGTTTGCGAAGCGCGTCAAGCCGGCGATGATGCCGCGAGCGTCCGGCCGCCAATGCGGCGCGTACAGCCCCGAGAACGCCGGCACGAAATAAACATCGCCGTTGTCCTCGACTTCGCGCGCCAGGGATTCGATGTCGGCGCTTTTTTCGATCAATCGCAGGTTGTCGCGCAGCCATTGCACCAGGGCGCCGGCTATCGCGATCGATCCCTCCAGCGCGTAACACGGCGCTTCGGCGCCGAAGCGGTACGCGACCGTGGTGATCAGCCCCGCCCGCGACTGCACCGGCTTCGGCCCGGTATTCATCAGCAGGAAGCAGCCGGTGCCGTAGGTGTTCTTCGCCGCTCCCGGCTCGAAGCAGGCTTGGCCGACGAGCGCCGCTTGCTGGTCGCCGAGCATGCCGGCGAGCGGCACGCCGCGCAGCGGCGGCACGGTGATTTCACCGTAGACCTCGCTGCACGAGGCGATGCGCGGCAGCGGCGCGCGCGGCACGTCGAATTCACGCAGCAACTCGGAATCCCAGTCGAGCGTGGCGAGATTCATCAGTTGCGTGCGGCTCGCGTTGGTGGCGTCGGTCAGATGCAGGCCCCCGCCCGCTGCACCGGTCAAATTCCAGGCGAGCCACGCGTCGATGTTGCCGAAAAGCGCATCGCCGGCCAGGGCGAGCGAGCGCGCTCCCGGCACCTCGTTCAACAGCCACTGCAATTTCAGCGCGCTGAAATAGCCGGCGAGCGGCAAGCCGGTTTTCGCGCGGAATCGGTCCATGCCGCCGTTCTTCGCATAGGCGGCGGCGGCCGCGTCGACACGGGTGTCCTGCCAGACGATCGCGTTGTACAGGGGCCTGCCGCTGCGGCGGTCCCAAAGGATCGTCGTTTCCCGCTGATTGGTGATGCCGACCGCGGCCAAATCGCAGGCTGCGATCGCCGCGCGGCGCATGGCCGCGCCGATCACCTCGATGGCGTTGAAGAGCACCTCGGCGGCGTCATGTTCGACCCATCCGGGTTTCGGCAGGATCTGCGCATGCTCCTTTTGCGCGGCGGCGACGATCTCGCCGCCGCGATCGAAGATGATGAATCGCGTGCTGGTCGTACCCTGATCGATCGCGCCGACGTATTTTTTCATCTGACCGCGGGCCTTCAAAAGACACGCCCTTCTCCGAACAGGCGCTGGTCGACCTCGGTTTCGGCGGCCAACCAATCGTCGAGCTCGTGGCCCGGCGCGAAGCCGCGCCGCTCGGCGTGCGCAAACGCCGCCTCGCGGATCAGCTCTTGCCGATCCGCCTTATTGGTGCGCGCCGCGGTGTGCGCCTTCGGCGGCGCGGCGGCATCGTGGTTCGCCGGTTTGTTCATGAGAGCCTCCGAGAGATTTTTTCCACGGTCTGCGGTCTCGACGAGCGACAGCTCGCATTATGGAACTTTCCATGCGCTGCGTGCTCAGAGCAATACGCAGGAGGGTTCATGAACTCACGCCACTGGGCAATCGTCTTGGCCGGCGGACAGGGAAGCCGCTTGCGCAGTTTGACCGCCGACGAGCGCGGCATTCCGATCCCCAAGCAATTCTGTTCCCTGCGCGGCGGCTGCTCGCTGCTGCGCGAGGCGCTGCGGCGGGCGCAGGCGGCGGCGCCGCGCGCGCAGATCTGCACGGTAGTCGCCGCCCAGCACGACCATTGGTGGAGCCGCGATCTTTGCGACCTGCCGGACGCCAACGTCATCGTGCAGCCGGCCAACCGCGGCACCGCGAACGGCATCTTGCTGCCGCTGCTGCACATCGGCGCACGCGATGCCGGGGCGCTGCTCGCGGTGCTGCCGTCCGATCATCACGTGCAAGACGAGGCGGCGCTTGCGCTCGCGTTGCGCGCCGCCATGCAGCAGATCGAGCTCGAAAGGGGGCACGTGCTGCTGCTCGGCATTTCGCCGGACGAGGCGGACCCGGAACTCGGGTATATTGTGCCCGGCGCGGATACCGGCCGACGGCTGCATGCGGTCGAGAGTTTCGTCGAAAAGCCGGCGGCGCCGATCGCGCGGCAATTGGTCCGCGACGGCGCGCTGTGGAATTCCTTCGTGCTGGTCGCGCACGCCGGCACGCTGCTGCAGTTCATCGAACGCAAGATTCCGGCGATCGTCGCCGGCATGCGCGCCTGCCTGCGGCAAGACGGCTACCAGCCTAACGGCGGCGCGGCGCTGCGCGCGTTTTATGCCGATTTGCCGAGCATAGATTTCTCGCGGCAAATCCTCCATGGGTCCGAGCCGCTGCTGCGCGTTGTCAGGGTGCCTGCCTGCGGTTGGAGCGATCTCGGCACACCGCGGCGCCTCGCGGCGACGCTGCGGCGCTTGCCGGCCGACCGCGATCCGCAGGCCGCGCATTCGCAGCCGTTGCCGGGATTATTGAGTCTTGCGGTGCAACAAGCGAGGCTCGGCGCAGCGGCGCCGTGAGCGGCGGCGGCGCTCACGCCCCGGGACCCGCACAAGCCCCGGGACCGCTCACGCCCCGGTGCTGCGAAACCAAAGCCATTTCAGCCCTTCGAGCAAGACGAGGCTGGCGGCGCCCGCCGCCGCCGCGACGCCGAGGTCGTGCCAAGGCAGGCGCGCGAAGTGAAACAGTGCGACGGCCGGCGGCCAGAACACCGCCGCGGCGAGCACCGCCGAGACGCCGCCGATGAGCACCCACAACGATCGGTTTGGACGCAGCAATGCCTGCAGCAGCGAGGATTTGAACGAGCGGTTGATCAGGATCAGCCCCATGTTCGTCAGTACCAGCGAAACGAAGACCAGCGCGCGCAATCCGCCCTCCGCCATGCCGAGGCGCGCGGCGGCGACGAAAATGCCGGCGAGCATGGCGAGAACGATCAAGCCCTGCACGACCGCCCAGAGTATGCGCTGCGGCAGCAGCAGCGGGCCGCGCGAATCGCGCGGCGGCCGGCGCATCACGTCCGCTTCCTCGCCCTCGGCCTCGAACACCATCGAACAGGCCGGATCGATGATCATCTCCAGGAAGGCGATGTGGATCGGCGCGAGCATCAACGGCAATCCCAACAGCAGCGGCAGCAGCGCAAGCCCGGCGATCGGGATGTGCACCGCGACGATGTACTCTACCGCCTTGCGCAGATTGTCGTAGATGCGGCGGCCGAGCCGGATGGTCTTCACGATCGAACCGAAGTCATCGTCGAGCAGCACGATCGAGGAGGCTTCGCGGGCGACATCGGTACCCCGCCCGCCCATGGCGATGCCGATGTGCGCCGCCTTGATCGCCGGTGCATCGTTGACGCCGTCCCCGGTCATCGCCACCACCTCGCCGTTCGCCTTCAGGCTCTGGACGATTCGCAGCTTTTGCGTCGGCCGGATGCGTGCGAATATCGACGTCGTCTTCACGAGCTCGCGCAGGCGCCCGTCGTCGAGCGCATCGACCTGCTCGCCCGTCAGCAGCTGCTCGCATTCCAGCCCGGCTTGCCGGCCGATCGCCACGGCCGTCGCCGGATAATCGCCGGTGATCATCAAGACACGGATGCCGGCCGAGCGGCATTCGGCGACCGCCGCCGGCACGTTGGCGCGCAGCGGATCGGCGAAGCCGACCAGGCCCCGGTAGGTGAACGGCAGTTGGCGCGGCGATGCGGGCAGAGCGGCCGCGTCCGGCTGCGGCAGAATGCCGCTGTCGGCGAGAGCGAGCACGCGGATCCCGCAGCGCGCCAGCGCATCGGCCTGCGCGCCCAAGTCGGCGGCGGCTGGCGCGGGCAACCGGCATAATTCGACGATCGCTTCCAGCGCGCCCTTGGCGTAAGCGGCGAGGCCGCCCTGCTCGGCGCGGGCGACGTTGACCGCCGCGAGCAGATCCGGCCGCAAGCCGTAGCTGCGCACGAATATACCGGGCCGCGGCGCATCGACGACGCCGCCGGCCGCGCGCGCCAGCCGCTGGATCGCGAGGTCCATGGGATCGACCGGCTCGAGCGGGCAGGCCCACAGCGCCGTTCGCAACAGCGGCAGCAATCGCTCGGGCGGCGACGCGCCGCCGGCGCGATCCCAGCGCTCGTGCTCGCCGACGAGCGCCGCGACCGCCATGCGGTTTTCGGTCAAGGTGCCGGTCTTATCGGTGCACAATACCGTCGTCGAGCCCAGCGTCTCGATCGCCGATGCGCGGCGCGTCAGCACGCGCGCTCGCGATATCCGCCACGCGCCCATCGCCGTGAATACGGCGACCACCAGCGGGAACTCCTCGGGCACCAAGGACATGCCGAGCGCAATGCCGGCGAGCAAGGCCTGCAGCCAGGATCCGCGCAGCAATCCGAACAGCAGTACCGTGAGGCCGCCGGCCACCGCGCCCACGATCGCAAAATCGCGTACCAGCCAGCGCATTTGCCGCTGCAGGTGGTCCTGTTCCGTATCGATCGACTGCAGCGCGCGGCCTATCGTGCCCATTTCAGTACCGCCGCCGGTCGCGCGAACGCGCGCCTTGCCGCTGCCGCGGACCACCAGGGTTCCGGCGAACAGGGTCGGCGAGTCGCCGCCGCCGGCGGCCTTGCGCACCGCCACGGACTCGCCGGTCAGCAAGGATTCGTCGAGCAGCAGGTCGTCGGCGGCGAGCAGCAGCGCATCGGCCGCGATCCGGTCGCCCTCGGCGACCACGATCAAATCGCCGACGACGACTTCCCGGCCGGCGATCTGCTGGCGCCGGCCGTCGCGGATCACGAGCGCCCGCGGGCTCGCCAGATTGCGCAACGTTTCGAGCACCCGCTCGCTGCGCGACTCCTGCACGATCGTGATCGACACCGACAGCGAGGCGAAAAACAGCAACAGCAGCGCTTGGATGCGATCGCCGAGCAGCAGATAGACGATGCCGCCGCCGATCAGCAAGGCGAACATCGGCTGGCGCACGACCTCGACCAGAATCCGCAACACGCCGCGCCTGTCGGCCGCCGGCAGCTCGTTGTAGCCGTCGGCGCGCAGGCGTGCGGCCGCCGCGCCGGCGCTCAGGCCGGCGGCGTCCGCTGCTTCGTCCGCAGCCTCGTGCGCCGCCTCGTCCGCGCCCGGCACGGCCTCAGGCCTCGAACCAGGCGGCGACGCGCTGCGCCTCTGCGGCGTCGAGGCGCAGACCGAGCTTCGAGCGCCGCCACAGCACGTCGTCGGCGCCGCGCGCCCACTCTCGATCCTTCAGATATTGCAATTCCGCCTCGTAGAGCCGCGGCGCGATTTCCTCACCCAGATCGCGCGGCGCCGCGGCGCTGCCGAGAATGCGCTCGATCGAGGTGCCGTAAGCCCGGCACAGCCGGCGGATCAGGGCCGGTGGCGCGGCGGCGTAGCGGGTCAACTGCTCGCGGCTGAAGGAGTCGTAATCGGCATGCGCCATATCGCCGCCGGGCAAAATCGCCGCGCGCGTCCACGGCGCGGCTTGCACGCCGAGAACCGGCAACAGTTCGGACAGCGCGTGCTCGGCGAGTTTGCGGTAAGTCGTCAGCTTGCCGCCGAACACGGACAGCAGCGGCGCGCCCGCGGTCGGCGCGTCGAGATCGAATGCGTAGTCGCGGGTCACCGTCGAGGCGTTCTGCTGGCCGTCGTCGTACAATGGGCGCACGCCGGCGTAACTCCAGCGCACGTCGCCGCTCGCAACCGGCGCGCGCAGATAATCGGACACGGCGCCGCACAAATAGTCCACTTCGGCACGGTCCGCCTGCAAATTGCCTGCATCACCCGTGAACGGGATGTCGGTCGTGCCGATCAGCGAAAAATCGCCTTCGTAGGGGATGATGAAAACGACGCGGCCGTCCTCGTTTTGCAGCGTGTAGGCCTGCGGCCCGTCGTACAGGCGCGGCACGACGACGTGGCTGCCCTTGACGAGGCGCAGCGAACTGCGGCGCACGGCGCCGCTCGCCCGCAGCACCTCCTCGACCCAGGGGCCCGCCGCATTGACCAGCGCGCGCGCGCGGACCGTGCGCCCGCCCGCCCGCGGCGACGCGAGCTCGATGCGCCACAAGCCGTTCTCGCGGGTCGCCGCCGTGAACGCCGTGCCTACCTCGATGCGCGCGCCGTGATCATGCGCGTCCATCGCGTTGGCGACCACCAGGCGCGCATCGTCGGCCCAGCAGTCCGAATACTCGAAGCCGCGCCGGTACTCGGCGGCCAAGGGCTCGAGTTCAGGGTCGCGCCCGCGGCGCAGCGCGTGCGTGGCGGGCAGGCTTTTGCGTCCGCCGATGTGATCGTAGAGCAGCAGCCCGAGGCGCAACAGCCACGCCGGCCTGAGGCCGGCGTGCAGCGGCAGCACGAAGCGCAGCGGCCAGATCAAATGCGGCGCCGCCGCGAGCAGCACTTCGCGCTCGGCCAGACTCTCGCGCACCAGGCGGAATTGGTATTGCTCCAAGTAGCGCAGTCCGCCGTGAATCAGCTTGGAGGATGCCGAAGACGTCGCGCAGGCGAGATCGCCGCGCTCCGCGAGCAGCACCGACAGGCCGCGCCCCGCGGCGTCGCGGGCGATGCCGGCACCGTTGATGCCGCCGCCGACGACCAGCAGATCGAATACGGGAAGCGCCGGGTTGTTCATCGCAGCTCACATGGCCGTCGTCAAGTCGCGCGCGCCTGCGCCGCCGGCGTCCGGCCCGCCGCCGCCAGCGCCTGCAAACGGCGGATGCGCTCGACGGCCGGCGGATGCGAATCGTAGAACGCCGAGTGCAGGCGGTCGGGCGTCAGCGTCGATGCATTGTCGCGGTACAGCTTGACGAGCGCAACAGCGAGCGCTCGCGCATCGGCATGGCGGGCGGCGAACTCGTCGGCCGCGCGCTCGTGGCGCCGCGACCACCAGGACAGCAAGGGCGTCGTGAAAAACAGGAAGACCGGCGCCGCGACCACGAACAACAACAGCGCGGCGGCGGGCGACGGCCGCGCGACGCCGAGCGCCGCGTAGAATTCCGGGCGGCGCGCGAGCCAGGCGAGCAACGCGAGTCCGCCGCAGCTCGCCGCCGCCGACAACGCCAATCCCTGGCGCACATGGTGCAGACGAAAATGCCCCAGCTCGTGCGCCAGCACGCCTTCGATTTCCACCGGCTCGAGGCGCGCGATCAAGGTGTCGAAGAAGACGATGCGCTTGTTGCGGCCGATGCCGGTGAAATACGCATTGCCGTGCGCGGAGCGCCGCGATCCGTCCATGACGTACACGCCGCCGCGCGCCGTGAATCCGCAGCGCTCCACCAGAGCCGCCACGCGCCTCTCGAGCGGCGCGTCGTCAAGCGGTGAAAATCGGTTGAACAGCGGCGCGATGAAGCGCGGCGCCGCCCACGCGAGCGCCACGGTCGCGCCCGCCCACAGCAGCCATGCCGAGATCCACCAGACCTCGCCGGCCTTCTGCATCAGCATGAGCGTCGCCAGCACGAGCGGCGCGCCGAGCAGCAGCCCGAGCGCGAGCTGCTTGCACGCATCGACGGCGAACAGCCGCGGCGAGACGCGGTTGAAGCCGAAACGCGCCTCCACCCCGAACGTCCGCCAGAGCGCGAACGGCAACGCGGCAAGCCTGATCGCGAGCAGCACCGTCAGCACGACCGCGGTGCCGCGCCACGGCTCGGGCCACGCCAAGCGCTGGAATGCCGCGGCGGCGGCCGCGATGCCGCCGCCCTGGGTCGCCAGCAGCACGAGCGCGGCGTCGAAGATGCCGAGTGAGCGGCCGATGCGCGCGCGCGCGATCGTGTAGTCGGCCGCGCGCTGCTGATCGAGAAGATCGATCTGGCCGACGAACGCCGCGGGAATGCGTTGCCGGTGCGCGCGCACCGCGCGGATTTGACGCGACCCCAGCCACCAACGGATCGCCGCTTGCGCCGCGACCGCCGCCGGCAGGACGATCGTCAGCCGCTGCATCGCCGGCCGGCCGAATATTCCTTGTTCACCGCCGCATTCTGGATGAATTTTCCGGCGTACGGAACAGCAGCGGCTGCTCTTCGGCCGCCGGGCTTTCGGCGCGGGCCACCGCATCGGCCACGAGCTGGTGGTGGGGCGACAGATCGCAGACCGGATCGGCGTTGGCGGCGTCGCCCGTCAGCATGAACGCCTGGCAGCGGCAGCCGCCGAAGTCGCGCGCTCTTTCCGGACAGCTGCGGCACGGCTCCTTCATCCAGGCATCGCCGCGGTAGCGATTGAATGCCGGCGAGTCGTACCAGATGTCCTCGATGCTGAGCGCGCGCACGTTGGGAAACTCCATTCCCGGCAGCATGCGCGCCGCCTGGCACGGCAACGCCGTGCCGTCGGGCGCTATCGTCAGGAAAATTCTACCCAAGCCGTTCATGCAGGCTTTCGGCCGATTCTCGAAATAATCCGGAACGACGAAATAGACTTTCATCCGCTCTCCGGCGGCTTCGCGAAACCTTCGCGTCGCCGCCTCGGCACGCTCGACCTGCGCGCGGCTCGGCATCAGCCCCGCGCGGTTGTGCCACGCCCAGCCGTAATACTGCGTGTTCGCGAGCTCCACGTATTCGGCGCCGAGTTGCTGCGCCATCGCCAGGATTTCCTCGACATGATCGATGTTGAGCCGGTGCAGGACGACGTTCAGGACCATCGGGTAGTCGTATTTCTTGATCAGCGCCGCCACCTTGGACTTCAAGTCGAAGGTGCGTGTGCTGCTCAGGAAGTCGTTCATCGTCCGCGTGCTGTCCTGGAACGACAGTTGAATGTGATCGAGGCCCGCGGTCTTCAGCGCGCCGATGCGCGCCTCGCTGAGGCCGACTCCGGAGGTGATCAGGTTCGTATAGAAGCCGAGCGTATGCGCCTCGGCGACGATTGCCTGCAGATCGTCGCGCACCAGCGGCTCGCCGCCCGACAGCCCGAGCTGTACGGCGCCGAGCGCGCGCGCCTCGCGCAGCACGCGGATCCAATCGGCGGTGTCGATCTCCGTCTCGATTTGCGCGAAGTTCGTCGGGTTGTAGCAGAACACGCAGTGCAGAGGACAGCGGTAAGTCAGCTCCAGCAGCAGCCAGAGCGGCGGCCCGGGCCGCGGCGCCGCGCCGCTCAAGGGAGGATCTCCAGCCAGCGCTTGCCGACGGCCATGCCAATGAATTGCAGCACCTCGGCCTGCAGGCCGACGGTGGCGAACGCGCGCTCGAGATCCTCGGTGATCGCGGCTATCGTCGCCGCGCCGTCGCAGCGCTTGAGGATTTCGCCCGCGCTCGAATTCAGCTTGATCATCCCTTCCGGGTACAGCAGCACGTAGGCGCCTTGCGCCGGCTCCCATTGCAGACGCAAGCCGCGGTCGATCGCCGGACGCGAATCGGCGCCGACCGCCGGCGCGTTCATACCGGCACCCCGAAATGCAGCGCCATCGCGTCGCTCATTTGCCAGAGCACGTCCAGCTTGAACTTCAGGACCTCGAGCGCGCGCTCCTGCAGAGCGCGCGTATCGAAGCGCTCCAGCGTCACCTGCAGACCCATCTCGACGTCGCGGCGCGCCAGGCCGATGCGGCTCTGAAAATAGTGCAGGCCGGCCGGATCGATCCACGGATAGTGCCCCGGCCAATTGGCGAGGCGCTGCTTGTGGATTTGCGGCGCGAACAATTCCGTGAGCGACGCACATACCGCCTCGGGCCAGGGCGCGCGGCGCGCGAAATTGACGTAGGCATCGACCGCGAAGCGCACGCCGGGCAGCACGCCGGTCAGCCGCTCGACTTCCTCGCGCGCAAGGCCCACCGCCTCGGCGAGCCGCAGCCACGAATCGATGCCGCCGGGATCGTCGCCGTGGCCGTCGTGGTCGAGTATCCGCTGCACCCACGCCCTGCGAACGCGGCGCTCCGGGCAATTGCTGAGAATCGCGGCATCCTTGATCGGAATGCTGATCTGGTAGTAGTACCGATTTGCGACCCAGCCGCGGATCTGCCGCGGGCTCGCGCCGCCCGAATTCAGCAGCACGTTGAACGGGTGATGGATATGGTAGGCGTGGCCCTCGGCGCGCAAGCGCGCCTCGAACTCGGCGCTCGTCCAGGGCGCGGGATTCACAGGTCGATCTCCATGCCGTCCCAGGCGATCTCGATACCGCGGCGCGCAAGCTGCGCGGCGGGACCTGAATCCTCGTCGAGGATCGGATTGGTGTTGTTGATGTGAATCAGGATCTTGCGCGTGGCGGCCGGCAGGCGCTCGAGCCATTCGAGCGTGCCGCCGGGGCCGCTCTGCGGCAAATGGCCGAGGTCGCGGGCGCGCTTCTGCGATACGCCGGCCTCGATCATTTCCTCCTCGCTCCAGAACGTGCCGTCGATGAGCACGCAGGCCGAGGCCTGCATCGCGCGCCAGATGCCGTCGTCGATCGCGGCGAGGCCCGGCGCGTACAACAAGCGCTTGCCGGAGCCTTCATCGGTGATCAGCAGCGCGATGTTGTCGCCGGCGACCGGCGCATCGCGGTGCGGCGAATACGGCGCCGGCTTGCTCGCGACGGCGAGCGCGAGCCAATGTACCCGCGGCATGCCGTCGACCGCGAAGCCGCCGCCTCCCAAGTCGATGCGGCGCCGCTCGACGCCGCAATAATGCGCGAGCACCCGCAGGATCGGATTGCCGCTGGTCAAGTCGGCGTAGGTGCCGTCGGTGCACCAGATCGGCCAGGGTTTCACCGCTTCGCGCAGCATGTAAAGCCCGGTGGTGTGATCGACCTGGCCGTCGACGAGCACGATCGCCGCGATCGCGGTGTCGCGCAGCGCGCGTGCCGGCTGCAGAGCGGGACAAGCCTGCAATTGCGCGGTGACGTCCGGGGAGGCGTTCACCAGCGCCCAGGAGGCGCCGCTTGCGACCGCGATCGACGACTGCGTGCGGGCGCGGCCGCGCAAGCGGCCGCCGCGCAACGCCGCGCAATTGCGGCAGTTGCAGTTCCACTGCGGAAAGCCGCCGCCGGCGGCCGATCCCAAGACGCGAACTTTCACGGCGGACGGGGCGCTGTGCCGAGAAGGGGCGCCGCCCGCCGCGGCGGACGCGCGCCCCGGCGCATCGTCAGCGGTGGTAGACGTACATCGTGATTTCCATACCGAACCGCAATTCAACGGCTTGCGGGGTTACCCATTGCATAGCGAATCTCCTTTACGTGAGTGGCGCCGCCATGCTGCGGCCGCGCCGGCGCCGTTTGATCCGCAGCATCATGAAACTTGGCTCATGATTTTCATGAGCGGCGTCGCCGCCGACCCTGGCCTGGTACCATGCCGCCATGAAGCTGCGGACCCGCCTGAACCTGGTCGTGGCCGGCTTGAGCGCCGCTTTCGTGATCGTCCTGATCTCGGCGGAGATCAACGGCTCGCGCAACTCCGTGCGCGAGGAAATTCAGGCGGCGAACGTCGTCGCCTCGCACTTCCTGGGAAGGCTCGCCGAAATATATTCGGTGTTCGGCGGACCGGATATGGTGCTGCAATTCCTGCAGCACCTCGGCAGGATCCGCGCCAACGAGATCTATCTGCTGTCCGCCTCCGGCGCGGTGCTCTACAAGTCGCCGCCGGCCACCTACAAGGCCGGGCGCAACGCGCCGGCATGGTTTTCCCACCTGCTCGCGCCTGAAGCGCCGAAGACCACCTTCGTGCTTCGCGGCGGTTTGCGGATGATCGTCCAGGCGCAGCCCTCGCGCGCCGTACTCGATGCCTGGGACAACGTCACCAAGCTCGCCACGTTCGCGGCGATCATGCTGGTCGTCGTCAACGGCCTCGCGTTCTGGTCGGTCGCGAGAATGCTGCGGCCCTTCCCGGTCATCACCGATGGGCTCGAGCGGATACAGCAGGGCGATCTCGGCTTCCGTCTGCCGCGGCTCGCGGGCGTCGAGGCGCACGCGATCGAAAAGTCGTTCAACCGCATGGCGCAGGCGGTCGAGGACAAGGTGCAGGTCGAACGCCAGGCGCGCGATGCCGAGACGCGCCTCGAGCAACGCCGTGAATTGGCGTCCTTGGCGGACCAGCGCGTCGAAGAGGAGCGGCGCTTGATCGCCCACGAGCTGCACGACGAGTTCGGCCAATCGGTCACCGCGATCCGCAGCCTGGCGCTCGCGATCGCCACTCAAGGGGGTGCCCGCGACAAGGCGACCGGCGACGTCGCGCGCATGATCTCCGACGAGGCGGCGCGTCTGTACGACGCGATGCACGGGCTGATTCCGCGGCTCGCGCCGCTGTCGCTGGATACGATGGGGCTCACCGCAACGCTCGACAACCTGGTGCGCGATTGGCAGCGCCGCCATCCGTCGATCCTCCTCGCGCTGCGCCAGAGCCTTCCCGCCGATCTCGGCCCGAGCGTCACGCTGGCGATTTACCGTCTCGTCCAGGAGGGCCTGATCAACGCGCTGCGCCACGCCAAGCCTTCGCGCATCGATATCGAGGTGCAAGCCGACGCGGAACGGATTGTGGTGACCATCGACGATGATGGCATCGGTTTGCCGGCCGAATGGGCGCGGCCCGGTCATTTTGGGCTGCGCGGATTGGCGGAGCGCGTTGCCGCCTTGGGCGGCGTCTTTCAAGTCGGCAATCGCGCGGCCACCGGAGTGCGCCTGCGCGCCGAGATTCCTTTGAACGCCACCGCATGATTCGCGTCCTCTTGATCGACGATCACGCGGTGGTGCGCACGGGGTTTCGGCTGCTGCTGCAATCGCGCGCCGACATGTCGGTCATCGGCGAGGCCGAATCCGGCGAATCGGGGTGCCAGCGCTATCTCGAACTGAAGCCCGACGTCGTCGTCATGGATTTGGCGATGCCCGGGATGGGCGGCCTCGAGGCCTTGCGGCGCATTCGCGCCCACGATCCGCAGGCTCGGGTGCTCGCCCTGTCGGCCCACGACGACGCGGCGCACGTCCGCCACGCCTTGCAGGAAGGCGCGCTCGGATTTCTGTCGAAACGCAGCGCCCCGGAAGCCCTGCTCGACGCCATTGCGCAGGTCGCGGCCGGCCGCCGCTATCTCGACGCCGGCGTCGCGCAAAAGCTCGCGCTGGCGGAATTCGACGGCGCCGCGCAGTCGCCGGTCGACCGGCTCTCGGAGCGCGAATTCGAGGTGTTCGTCCGGCTGGCGCGCGGCGCGACCGTGCAGCGCATCGCCCAGGACTTGAAGCTGTCCGCATCGACCGTCGGCACGCACCTCTACAACATCAAACAGAAACTCGCTGCGGTCACCCAATCGGACCTGACGCTGATCGCGATTCGCCACGGACTGATCGAGGCGTGACCGGAAAATCGTCCCGGCGGCGGCCGACGCGCGGCTCGAATCAGGCGCATAGCCGCGGCAGCGCGCACTGATGTACCATCGACGGGTCAATGGCGCCGCTGCAGGATCGCAAATAGGCGCAGCGCTGCGTTAATGGAGACAATGGATGCGTACCTCGAGCCTGAGGTTTGTAATCGTCCTCGCGGCTTGCGCCCTGTGCGCCTGCGCGACCAGCCACGTGATGATCGGCAGGGCTAGAGCGCCGATTTCACCCGACATGGTGCAGATCTATTTCCATCCGCCGGCCGCCAAGTACGAGGAGATCGCGCTGCTCGACACCTCGAGCCGCGGCGGCTTTGCGATCACCGCGCAAGGCAAGACCGACGTCGTCATCAAACGCCTGAAGGAAGAGGCCGCCAAGCTCGGCGCCAACGGCATCCTGCTGCAGGGCGTCGGCGATGAATCCGCCGGCTCCATCGGCACCGGCTTTGGCCAAGCGAGCGCATCCGGAAACACGGCGTACGGTGCGGGTTTCGGCTTCGAAGGCAATGTCACGATCAAAGCCGGCAACGGCATCGCCATCTACGTCGAGCCGGCGGCCGGCGATCGCCGATGATGCCGCCGCGGCCGCTCGCCGGGCCCCTCGAAACCAAGGTGCTGGAATTGCTCTGGGACGAGCAACGCGCGCTGACGGTGCGCCATGTCCGGTCCGCCTTCCCGCAACTCGCCTACACGACGCTGATGACCACCCTCGATCGGCTGTACCGCAAGGGGCTGCTCGTGCGCCGCCGGCACGGACGTGCGTTCGCCTACGAGCCGCGCTGCTCGCGCGATGATCTGCTGCGCGAACGGCTGTCCGGACAGGTCGCCAATCTACTGACGGCCGTAAACGCCAGCACGGCGATACTTTCCACTCTGGTGAGCGCGGTCGGCCGCAAAGACGCCGCCCTTCTCGATGAACTGGACGCCCTCGTGCAGGCCGAGCGCTCGCGGCTGAAGAGCGGGAACCCATGAGCTTCGCGGCGACGCTCGGTCTGGTGCTGTTCTCGTTCTACGCGTTGACGAGCGTATTGCTGTCGGTCGCCGTCGCCGTCGCATGGCGCGCGGGGCTGGGGCGGACGATCGAAAGTTCGAGCGGCCTTCTCGCGATGCGCCTGCTGCCCGCCGGCGGCGCGGTGCTGCTCGTCCTGACCGTGGTACTGCCGGTGTTCCTGGCATACGAACCGCGGCAGGAGAGCGAAGCGGTCGGGCCCTTGATCGTCGCGCTCGCGCTGCTCGCATCGCTGATTCTAGGCGACGCGGTGCGCCGCGGATCGCGCGCCTGGATCGCCGCGCGGCGGCTGTTGCAGAGCATCGCGCCGGCCGGCCGCTGGCGGGCCGCAGGCGCGGGCGAGGTCGAGATCGTCGACATCGCCGCACCCATCGTCGCAATCGTCGGCGGCTGGCGGCCGCGAATCATCGCGGCGCAACGCGTCGTTGCCGCCTGCACCCGCGAGGAGTTTCGCCAGATCGTCGCGCATGAAACCGCACACCTGTCGGTGCGCGACAATTTGAAGCTCCTGTTGCTGGTCGCGAGTCCGGACGCCCTCGCCTGGGCGCCGCAGGGCGCCGCCCTGGAAAAGCGTTGGCGGGCGGCCGCCGAATTCGCCGCGGACGAACGCGCCGCCGGCAGCGACCGCCGTAAACGCATCGAACTGGCATCGGCAATCATCAAGGTGGCGCGCATCTCGAGCGCCGTCGATCGGCCGCTCACTGCGCTCGGCATGGCCGCCGCCTTGGATGATGTCGAAGGCCGTGTGCAGAGGCTGCTCGCGCCTGCGCCCGCCGCCGGCCGCACCGATGGGCTCAAGCGTCTGGCGCTCTGTGCGCTGTCGATCCCGCTCGCCGCGCTGCCGCTCTATGCGCCGATCCATCGGTGCATCGAGGCCCTGGTCGCCTGCGGGCATTGACCCGCCGCCCGCTCGAGGACCTCAGCGCCAAGAATAGCCGACGTCGAGCCATGTCATCCGCGCCGGCAACAGATAGACCGACTGGCTGCCGAACTCGCTGCCCGTCACCGGTGGCCGCCGGTTCGCGAGGTTCGTCCCCTGCAGCGTGATCCGATAGCGGCCCCACGCGTAGCCTAGGGTGGCATCGAGCGTCGTGTAGCCGCCGAGCGGCGCGATGTTCTGCTCGTCGAGATAACGCCGCCCCGCATAGCGGACGACGGCCGTCGCATCGAGGCCATGAGCGGGCGTGTAGAGAATCCCGGCCGAAGCAAGCACCTGCGGCGACAGCGGCAGCTGCCGGCCGGCGACGTCGACGGTCGATGCCCCGTTGAAGAAGAGGTACCGCGAAAACCTCGCCTCATGGTACGCGGCGGTCGCGGCGAGCGTGAGGTGGGAGGCGATGCGGTAGCGTCCGTCGGCCTCGATGCCCTCGAGTCTCTCGCCGGCGGCATTGGCGAGCGCGCCGGAGCTGGTCGCGACCACGAGATTGTTGAAGTCCATCAGAAAGAGTTCCGCCTGATAATCCACCCGGCCGCCGGCGGCCGTGCCCTTCAGCCCGGCCTCGTAACTGCGCGCCGTCTCGGGGCTCAACAGAGCGGGCGTGTAGTCGGGACCGAAATCGACGGCGGCCGGTTTGAAGGCATTGCGGACGTCCGCATAAATGACCGCTTCGTCCTTGCCGTCGACCCAGGCGCGGTAGCTCGCGCCCAAGGTCTCGGTCGGCCGGATCATCGTCTTGGCGACGCGAGCCGATGCCGGCTGCGGCGTCGGC
>Ga0307374_10000221_pt1 | contig 106512 bp, 95 predicted proteins | sample OX3MG_FD_202532 | JGI IMG/M metagenome (GOLD analysis project Ga0307374, IMG submission 202532) | Soil microbial communities from Risofladan, Vaasa, Finland - OX-3 | ecosystem: Environmental > Terrestrial > Soil > Coastal area > Acid sulfate soil | place: Finland: Risofladan, Vaasa | collected...
TGGTGGCGGGGGCAAGATTTGAACTTGCGACCTTCGGGTTATGAGCCCGACGAGCTACCAGACTGCTCCACCCCGCGCTGCCTGATACACGTTAGTAGATAGTGAAGAAGTCAATCAAGAGCACATGATCTTGGACCTTCGCCGCCTAAGCGTCGTCGCGTTGGCGAACGAATGATGGCGCGGGGCTTACGCTTCGAAGCACCAGCGATCTCCCCGCACCACCGCGAAAATTCGGCGGCCGTGGGACTTATCCCGTCATCGTTGCACGTAGCGAATTGACGTCCGCTGTCCGTGGGCGAACACGAGCGTGAAGGTATGCACACCTCGCCTGGTGTGGGACTTCACCTTGACGCGAATCGTGAGCACGTGACCGTTGTCATGAAGCACGCTGACCTTGGTTCCCCTCGCATTGCTAAACACTCGGGGGAACCCATAGAACTGCGTACCGAAAATCCGTGTCGACACTGTTCGACCCGTCCACACCGGGGAACTCATTCTCGTCGCTCGAGGGCGGACGGACACGACGGACACGGTGGTGGCCAAAGAATGAGCCGCGAGGTACGACCCGTCGGCCGACTTCGTGACCGTGACGGTACACCAGCCCGCTCGATACGATTTCAGTAGAGCGCCGGAAATGAAGCAGCCCGCCGAACCCGGCCTCGTTACGGCGTAACTCACGGCGCCCGATCCCGAGCCGCCACTCGACGTCAGCGTCATTGATCGGCCGTCGATAAAGCGCCTACTGGTGAGCGTGAGAGTGGCTTGCGCGATGGGATTACCCGAGCCCACCGTGATGACCTGTTGCACTTCATGGGCGGCCGCGAAGGCGCCGTTGCCGACGTCATTGAAGTTCACTCGACACACCCCGTTGGCAGTGAAGGTCACGACGGACTTGTAGATCGTGCAGCCCGTGGACGTGCTGTCGAGCGAGACCACGACCGAGTCACCCGACGTCGCCGAGGCGCCCACCGTGTACGAGCCGTGGATGGTCCCCGCGCTCGGTGGCGTGCTCGCGTTGATGGTGTTGGCCGCGTACACCTTGATGTTGTGGCGGACCTGGTTGGCGGCGCCAAAGAAGCCATTACCCGCGTCGTTGAAGTTCACCTCGCAGGTACCGGCTCCCGTGAACGTCACCTTGCCCGAAACGAGGGAACAGCCCGACGACGTGGGGGCGAGCGACCTGACGACAGCGTCGCCCGAGGTCGCCGTGGCGCCCGGTGAGTAGGAGCCACCCGTGCTGCCCGCCGTGGGTGCTTTGCTGGGCGTAATGACGTTCGCGTAGTACACCTTGATGCTTTGACGTACCTGGGCGGCGGCGGCGTACGTCGCGTTGCCGGCGTCGTCGAAGTTCACCACGCAGGTACCCGCGGCCGTAAAGGTCACCTTGCCTGAGCTAAGCGAGCAGCCCTTGGATGAACCGTCGAGCGTGATCACCACGTTGTCGCCCGACGTGGCCTTCGCGGTTGGCGTGTACGAGCCACGCGGGCTCCCCGCGGACGGAGCGGAGCTCACGGTAATCGAGTTGGCCGCCGTTCCCGCGGCGGACGCGGGGGACGAGGAGAGCAGCGCGAAACTGCCGACGAGGAGAGTTGACGTGGCCCCGAGAGCCAACGTTGTAGCGAACGCCGATCGAGTGGACCGAAAACCTGCGCCGCCGCGGAAGAGGAACTTCATTTGACTACCAGCCTTCTTCTGTAGTCCCAAGCGAATTGCCGGGCCAGAAGGAAGCAAGGTCTTGACGTCCTAAAGCGAAACTTACCACAACAGTCGCCAAATACGTCAGCGGTCTCGAGTCTTTCAGTCGCTGAAAATCCCCTTTCGCGCGTGCTGTTGATCCGTTGCGTCACCCTTCTAAGGGTGTTCTAAAGCTCGGGAAGATAGCGCCGTAACGTCGCACCCTGCGAGACTCGATGAGTGCCCGCGCCAGTCGAAGAGCCAAGCAGCGATGGCGTCGCTCTGCGGCGCGGCGTCGCTCTCGAGCGAATCACGCTGGCGTGGAACGTGGTGGGTGTTGCGGTCCTCGGGGTTGCGGCGATTGAGGCGCGCTCCGTTGCTCTCGCGGGCTTTGGTCTCGACAGTCTCGTAGAAATTGGAGCGAGCACCGTGGTGCTGTGGGAACTCAACGACACCGACAAGATGCGCCGGACCTCCTCGCTTCGACTCATCGGCGTGGCCTTCATCAGTCTCTCGCTCTACGTGGCGGTTCAGTCAACCGTCGTCTTGTTGACTGGATACCACCCCAAGCACAGCCTCCTCGGGATTGGCTGGACGGCCCTCACGGCAATGGTGATGTTCGCGCTCGCCGCGGGCAAAGCTCGCGTCGGCAGGGAACTCGGGAACCCCGTCCTGCTCCTCGAGGGCCGCGTCACCTTCGTCGACGGCTTGCTCGCCACCGCCGTCCTGATCGGGCTCGTCCTGAACGCGACACTTCACGCCTGGTGGGCCGACCCGCTCGCTGGCTACGTGATCGTGTTCTACGGCTTGAAGGAGTTCATCACCATCTTCTCCGGCCACGAGTAGAGCCGACGTGAGTTAGGGGACCTAACGGCGTCGACGCTTGGCCTGACGTGAAGGTCCCAAGAATCCATGGAAAGTCAAGACGAACTGGTACACCCGGTGATCTTTCGGGTACGAAGCCGAAAGACGGTGGAACCCACTCCGTTGACCTAAAGGTCGCGTTCGGTTAGCCTAACCTAAATGAAAAAACTCTGTCGTCTGAGACCGATCGCTCGGGCCCTAGGACCAGGGTATTTCACGAAAGCGACACCTTCTTCGTGATGTCCAAACAACCTCGCTCGTGGCGCTCGCGGCGGAAAATGCCACTGGGGCCCGCGCCTCGACCCTCTCACGTCATTCGAAAGAGAACGGCCCTCACGATGGGGGCCGTCGCGTTGGTGCCGGTCGCACTGGCGGGCTGTGGCAGTCCGTCGAGCCACGCCTCGGGCGTCACGATTACCCTCTACAGCGGTCAACACGTCCAGACGACGGACGCATTGGTATCAAGCTTCGAAAAGGCCAATCCGGCGATCATCGTGGCGGTTCGCAGCAACGACGAGGACACGTTCGACGCCCAGATCGTCGCCGAGGGAAGTCGATCGCCGGCCGACGTCTTCTTTAGCGAAAACTCGCCCGCGCTCGAGTACCTTCAACAAAAGGGGCTCCTCACGAAAGTTGACGCGGCAACGCTCGCGAAGACGCCGTCGAAGTACAACTCCCCTCACGGCGACTGGGTCGGCGTCTCCGCGCGCGTGAGCGTCATCATCTACAATCCCCAACTCATAAAGAAGAGCGCTCTGCCAACGAGCGTGCTACAGCTCGCGAATCCCAAGTACAAGAACGAGTTGGCGTTCGCCGCCGGCGAGACCGACTTTCAACCTATCGTGACCTCGGTGCTCGACGCGTACGGCACCACCGTCGCTCGCACGTGGCTGAACGGCATCAAAGCCAACGCGACCAGCCACCTCTATCCCAACAACGAAACCGTGACCAACGACGTCAACCGAGGCCTCGTGGCCTTCGGTGTCATCGATCAGTACTACTGGTACCGGTTGCGCGCAGAGATTGGCCCGTCGAACACGCACTCCAAGATCTCCTTCTTCGCGGCGCACGATCCGGGCTACGTCATCGACGTGTCGGGCGCGGGCGTCTTGAAGACGTCCAGGAATCAACGCGCCGCGCAGAAGTTCTTGGCGTTCCTCGTCTCAGCCAAAGGTCAAGAGATCATCGCGCATTCGATCAGCTTCGAGTATCCGATCGCCTCGGGCGTCGCCACGGCCCAGCCCGAAACACCATTGCGAGATCTCCAACCTTCCCCCGTCGACATCGCCCAACTTGGCACGGGCCAGCGCGCGATTGCGCTTCTTCGCGAGGTCCAGCTGCTGTGATGAGGTATCACGACCGTCGTGCTCTTTCGATACGTGAGGCGCTCGCGTGACGCTCGCGTCAACGCAACGTCGGGGCGATTCGAATCCGGCGACGCCCAGCACGTCCCTGTTCGCGCCTCGTCGTCGACCACGTCCCAAGGTGCTGCTCGCGCTCAGCACGATCGTGGTCGTCGCGCTCGCGCTGCCGCTGATCTTTTTGCTCACTGAAGCGGCGAGCGCCGGTACGTCGAACGTCTGGCATCTCATCTGGCGCACGCTAAGCGCGACGCTGCTCTGGAACACCCTTCGCCTGACCGTCGTGGTGACCTTTCTCTGTGCCGTCATTGGCACGCTCTGCGCCTACTGCGTCGAACGAACGGATCTCCCGTTTCGACACGTCTGGGCCGTACTCGTCGTCATCCCCTTCGCCATACCTGACTTCGTCGTGAGTTTCGGCTGGTCGTCCCTCTCGACGTGGGTCAGTGGCTACCGCGGCGCCGTCCTCGTCATGACGTTCGCCGTCTACCCCCTCGTCTACCTCCCGGTCGCCGCAAGCCTTCGTGGTGCCGACGCCGGTCAAGAGGAGATCGCGCGCAGTCTGGGCGCGAGTCGACTCTCCACGTTCGTTCGTGTCACGCTCGGCCAGGCGCGACGGGCCATCCTCGGCGGGTGCCTCTTGGTGGCGCTCGTCATCCTCGCGGAGTACGGCGCCTTCGAGATCTTGGGCTACCCGACCTTCACCACGGTGATCTTCGGTGAGTTCTCTGTCGGTTTCGACACGGCGTCGGCGTGCGCACTCTCGCTCGTGCTCGTGTTGTTGTCGGTCGTGGTGATGATCGGCGAGAGCTCCGTGCGCGGCGCGGGGCACGTCAGTCGAATTGGACCTGGCGTGCAGCGCGTGATGACGCGCCGCCCACTCGGGCGAATGAAGTGGCCGGTCGTTCTTGGTTTCTTCGTGCTCGTGGGCGCCGCACTCGGTGTGCCCGTCGGTTCGTCGATCTACTGGATGTTCGAAGGCGGCGCCCAGTCCATCGGTGGTGTGTCACTAGCGTCGGCGGCCCTCTACACCGCCGGGTACAGCGCGGCCGCGGCCCTCGTGGCGACGTTGATGGCCTTACCGGTGGCGCTACTCGTCGTGCGCCGCCCGACCAAACTGCACCTGCTCCTTACGAGGACGACGTTTCTGGTGTTGGCGATGCCCGGCTTGGTGGTGGCTCTCGCGCTCTCGTACTTCTCCGAACAGCACGCCAACAGCTTCGGTTACCAGACGGCGCCGTTGCTCATCTTCGCCTACGCGCTGATGTTCTTTCCTCTGGCGCTCGTGGGCGTGCGCGCGTCAGTCGCGCAGGCGCCCGTCGCCCTCGAGGAAGTGGCGGGCTCACTCGGGGTGAAACGACGCCACGTCCTTCTGCGCGTGACCCTGCCTCTCGTGGCGCCGGGTTTGGGCGCCGCGTTCTGTCTCGTGTTCCTCTCCGCGGTGACCGAATTGACGGCGACGCTGATCCTGATCCCCACGGGGGCCCAAACGCTCGCGACGCAGTTCTGGTCGTATCAACAAAACCTGTCCTACGGCCAGGCCGCGCCGTTCGCGCTGGCCATCATCGCCGTCGCCGCGCTGCCGGCCTACCTACTCGGTCGATTCTTCGATCGACTCCCCGTGCGCCAGGGACCTTCGCCCGTCCGTAAGGTTTTGCAGTGAACGAGCTCGAAATCGCCGGTCTCGATAAGTCCTACGGAGCCCAGGGTGTCCTACGGAACCTCAGTCTCGACGTGGCGACGGGGACGTTCGTCTCGATACTCGGCCCCTCGGGGAGCGGCAAGACTACGCTGCTGCGCGTGATCGCTGGCTTCGAGCGTGCCGAGCGCGGCAGCGTTCGATTGGGGGGCACCGTCGTTGACGACGAGACCCACTTCGTCGAAGCCGAAGGGCGTCGTATTGGATACGTTCCCCAAGACGGGAGTCTGTTCCCGCATCTCTCGGTCGAACGCAACGTGGGCTTTGGCCTCGCGCGTCGAGAGCGTGGCGGAAGGCGCGTCGCCGAGTTACTCGAGATGGTCGGGTTGGGTGGGATGGCCAAGCGTTATCCTCACCAACTCTCGGGAGGTCAGCAACAGCGCGTCGCGCTCGCGCGCGGTCTCGCCATTGACCCTGAACTCGTGCTCCTCGACGAGCCCTTCTCCTCACTGGACACGAGTCTTCGAGCGTCGGTGCGTCATGACGTGCGAGAAGTCTTGAAGAACGCCGGCACGACCGCCATCCTCGTCACCCACGATCAAGACGAAGCGCTGTCGCTCGCTGATCGCGTCGCGATCATCCGCGAGGGGCGCATCAGTCAGTACGACACTCCCGCTCGAATCTACGCGCAACCCGCTTCACCCGAGCTCGCGCGCGAGTTCGGCGACGCCAACTTCCTTCAGGGCGTCGCTAGGAGCGGTCGAGTCGACACGCCGCTCGGTCTCCTCGAACTAGAGAACGCGTCGTCCGTCGAAGGGGGCATCGGTGAAGGGACGAAGCTACTCGTTCTCGTACGTCCGGAGCAGTTCGTCATCGTAACTGAGAGCGATGATGCCGCCGGCACCGCGCGCGTCCTCGAAACCGAGTTTTACGGACACGACGCGGTACTCAAACTTCTCGCGGACTTCGACGGCACCACCTTGTTGACCGTGCGAACGTCGAACGCGGCGATCCTGCCCGTGCGTGATTCGAAGGTCTTCCTGGAACTTCGCGGCGGTGTGATTGGGTGGCCCGACGCCTGAGGAGCGATCTTCGTCAGCGCGGTCGTACGTTGGCGCGTCGTTGACACATTCCTTGAACTTTCTTCACACCTCGAACATTCGTCGAACGTCTGTAGTCGCGTTCTTGAATGCGGCGCGTGAAAAAAAGATGGCGACAGTCTTTCAAGAATCGTCAACGTCGCCGCGGTGATTGCTCGATGAAGCAAATGACGTTTGCGTGACATTATCGACGCGCGCACGCGAAAGGGATACATCGTCCACGTATCAACCGTATTTTCGAACCGCACCGGTCGTGTCGTCACCTTGTGGGACGCAAACGTCACCCCTATAGTCGTTATGAGGGCAAAAACTAGTAAGACCGCCCGATGATTCATCGACAACTTTGAGCAGCTACGGAGACTTCATGAGAAATCCATTTAGAAATTCCAAGTTTCGTCCTACGTATCGAGCGACGATGATGTCCGCGTTCGCGGGTGCGTCGGCCTTGGCGATGGTCGCGGGCCTGACGCTCGCTTCGATCGGCAGCGCGTCGGCCGCGTCGCTCACGCCAAACGTCGCCGCGCCGTTGCCGTGCAACGTCTCGGTCACCGGGGCCGGCACCGCGGTACCCGGCCAGACGTTGATCGTCGGCGTCGTCGCCGGCACCACGGTCGTCACCTTGAACTGCAACACGGCCACGGGCGCCGGCGTCGTCGCCGAGGCCTCCCTTCTCGCGGCCATCGGCACGTCGGCCGTCCTCCAAACGACGGAAGCCGACACGAGCGCCCTGGGCACGTTCGCAACGAGCGCGACCAGCACGGCCTGTCCTGCAGGGACCGCCGGATCGTGTTCGATCGCCACGTTTACCGTGCCCGCCACTTTTGCCACGGCTGACGCGAGCGGCGTCTGTCCCCCGACGCAAGCCGAGATCAACGCGGGACTCTTTGGTTGCGCCATCGCGGTCGCCAGCACGGCACTCGCGCCCGTCCTCGGCGCCGAGTACCTGATCCAGTACGCTTCGCAGGCCACGCCACCGAGCCCCCCAACGATCGCGGCGCTCCAGTCGACGGGTGCCGAAGGCAGTCTCATTAACGTCGCCGACGCCGCTGGAAACACCGGTTACTGGTGGGGCAGCGCCGTCCAAGCGGTTCAAGCAGCCAACGCCGGCGCGACGCCCGCAGTCTCACCGACTACCTGCGTCGGGGTTGGCTACGGCAACGTGCCCGCGCCGTACCTGGCTGACGTCTGGTTCGTCACCGGTACGTCCACGGCCGTGGGCGGGGGCCCCGCCACGGGTGTGACCATCTCGAACGACTGCTACGACGGTAAGACCTTGAGTCCGCCCGTTCTGGGCGGCACCATCAGCGTGCCGGCGAGCGTTGTCTCGGGCACGTCGTACACCGTGTACCTCTGCGAGGTCAACTCCACGCCGTATCCGAGTAACGACGTCCACGCCGCCACGATCTGTGGCGCGGGTGCGCCCTCGTGGATTGACGCGTCGTTCAGCTTCACCGCCGCGGCCAAGGTGATTTCGCAGAACCTTCCCGTTACGAACACCGCCGCCACGAGTGCGTCGTCCGGCTTCAAGGACCAACTCGCGACGAGTGGCAACCAGGGCACCGTGTCCTACGCCCAGACCGCTGGTACGCCGAGCGTCGTGGTCTCGAGTTCGGGCGCCGTTTCAACGTCCGGCACTTTGAAGGCCGGCACCTACACCGCGAGCGGCACGACGAGTGACGCGAGTGGCGACACCGGCACCTTCTCGTACGCGTTGGTCGTCACCGGTGCCTCTCCGCCCATCGTGAAGCCGGCGCCCAGGGCCGAGCGGGTCGTTGGCATCGCCGTTCCCGGCCGGACCGTCATCCTTGCGATCCTTGGCAAGAACTTCACGGGACGACCCAAGGTCACCGGACCTGCGGGTACCAGCGCGATCGTCCTGCGGGCCACCAGCACGAGACTGACGCTTCGAGTGAGGGAAAGGCCGACGTTGAGAAAGGGTATCTACGTCCTCACGATGAGGTTCGCCAGTGGAAAGATTTCCAGGATCCGCTACCGCGTCAGGTAACACTTGTCGCGTACCGCGATCGTCACGAGACCCCCTCCTTCGAGGGGGTCTCGTTGTTGGCGGTGACGGAACGCGCCCACCGCGCGGACCATTTCGGTGACGAAAAGTAACGTGTGGCGAACCCGACTGAGCGTTCACGTCACGAGGACGGAGCCGCCGTCGTCGGGCGAGGGACGTGATTCGTGGCCAGAGCCGCCAACGCCGTAGGTACCTTCCAAGTGCTGCGAGTTCGCGACTTCGCGCTGTTGTGGTCGGGCCAGACGGTCTCCTCGCTCGGTGACGGCATCTTCACCATCGCCCTGGCCATCGTGACCCTCGACGTCGACCATCACCCTTCGGGCATCGCCTTCGTCTTCGCGGCGCGCGCCATCCCGTCAGTGTTGCTCGCGCTGGTGGGCGGCGTCGTCGTGGATCGCGTACCGCGCCGTCTCGTGATGTTGACGTCGGACACGGTCCGCGGCGTCGCCGTTGGCGTCACCGCTCTTCTCATCGCCCGCAGTGAACTGCGTCTTTGGGAACTGATCGTGATGGCCGCGATCTTTGGCGCCGCCGACAGCTTCTTTGGACCGGCCGCCACCACGATCGTGGCCGAACTTCTTACCTCCGAACAGCTCGTGGCGGGCAACGCACTCAGCCAGATGAGTTTTCAACTCACCCAAGGACTCCTCGGCCCCGCGATCGGCGGCCTCGTCGTCGCGGCGATAGGCACGGCCTGGTCCTTCGGCTTCGACGCCGTCAGCTTCGCGGTGTCGGCGGTCTGTTTGACCCTGATGCGCTCGCGTAGTCGCCCGGCAACGTCCCGGCAGACACCGATCGAGGACGCCCGCGAGGGCCTTCGCTACGTCCGGCGGCATCACTGGCTGTTCTACAGCATCGTCGCCGCGGCGTTCGCGAACTTCTTCGGCATGGCTCCGCTCAGCGTGCTGCTCCCCCTCTTCGTTCGCGAGACCTTGCACGCGAGCGCTCTCGACCTCGGCCTCGTCTTCGCCGCCGGCGGTGCGACGGGCGTGCTCGCGTCACTCGTTGTGGCGCGGCGTGGCGCGCCACGACGACAGGTCAGTGCGTTGTGGCTCGCGTACGCCGCGAGCGGCGCGGCGATCGCGGCACTCGCCTTCGCGCCGAACGTGTTCGTCGCGGCTTTCGTCACGGCCCTCGAAGTCGGACTCATGTTGTACGGCGACGTGCTGTGGTTCTCCATGATGCAGCGACTCGTACCGCACGAAGTCCTAGGACGGGTCTCCTCGCTCGTCTATCTCTTCGCGGCGTCTCTCGGACCGCTCGGCATTCTCCTTGGTGGCGTCGCCGCCACGGCGCTCGGGGTGCGTCACGCCATCCTTTGGTGCGGACTGCTCTCGGGCACGATCTGTCTCGTGGTGCTCCTCGTTCCGGGCGTGCTGGATCCCGAGAGGATCCCCGACCTCGACACGTCTCTCGGAGGCGCCACCGGAATCACCAAGGCGGGGGACGTTCCCGACACGCCAGAGCGGTTTGAGGGGTGAGGCCGAAGAGTAGGGTTCGACGGTGGTGGACGACGCACAGCGACAGATCGAACTGAAACAGATCTTTGACGGCGACGTGACCTTCGCTGGCGCGCACGCCGAGGCCGACCTCCACGACGAGTCACTCCACCAACGACACCGTGAACCGTTCGCGGTCGCTCGGCCCCACTCGAGCGACGAAGTCGCGCGGCTCGTGGCGTGGGCCTATCACCACGACATGCCCGTGACGCCCCGTGGTTCGGGCACCGGTCTCTCGGGTGGCGCCACGCCCGTGAACGGGGGCCTCGTTATCTGCTTCGACCAGATGCGCGAAGTACTTCGCGTCGACGCGCGCGACCACGTCGCGGTCGTTCAGGCGGGCATCACCCTACGAGAGCTGAACGAGGCGCTACTCGGCACCGGGCTGCACTATCCCGTCTACCCCGGCGAACTGTCGGGCTCGCTCGGCGGCAACGTCAACACCAACGCCGGGGGTATGCGCGCCGTGCGCCACGGCGTGACTCGCCAGCACGTCCTCGGTCTCGAAGTGGTCCTCATCGACGGCACCGTGTTGCGAACGGGCGGACGGGTCGTGAAGTCCTCGTCGGGCTACGACCTCACGCAGTTGCTCATCGGCAGCGAAGGGACGCTGGCCCTCGTCACCGAGGTCACGCTCAAGCTCTCGCCGGTCCTACCGCACGGCGCCACCATGCTCGTGCCCTTTGGCGATCTGCGCGCCGTCACGAGCGTCGTTCCGACGCTCATCTCTTCGGGTCTCTCGCCTTCGATCCTCGAGTACCTCGACGTACTCACCATGGCGTCGCTCTCGAGCGCCACGGACCTCCAACTCGGCGTGAGCCCCGACGTCGTCGCCGCGGCGGCGGCCTACCTCATCGTCGTTCTTGAGACGAGGACACCCGAGCAACTCGAGAGCGATCTGGCAAGGGCGGCTGTCCTCGTCGAAGAGGCGGGCGCGCTCGAGGTCTACGTACTCGAAGGCTCGGCCGCGACGCGACTCATCGAAGCGCGTGAGCGGGCCTTCTGGATCACGAAAGCCGCCGGAGCCAACGAGATCATCGACATCGTCGTGCCGCGCTCGACCGTCCCCGAGTTCCTCGAAGAGGTCGGCGAACTGGCGACACGTTTCGGCGCGTTCGTTGCCGGCTGTGGCCACGTAGGTGATGGCAACGTCCACTTGTCGGTGTTCCAACCCGACGCCGAGAAGCGCGGCGACTTCCTCCTCGAACTCTTTCGCGCGGGCCTCGCGCTCGGCGGCGCCGTGTCGGGCGAACACGGACTCGGCGTCGACAAACGCGGTCCATACCTGGCGCTCGCGGACCCGGCGCTCGTCGAGCTTCAGCGAAAGATCAAACACGTCTTTGACCCGAAGGGACTACTCAATCCCTTTCGCCACCTCGACGCCCGCGACGACTCCTAAGTACTCGTCGGGCGAACGCTACCGGCGCGGGCCGCGCTTGGGGTTGTCGTCAAGTCGAGAACGCACTCATCGCGCCGTGCCGAAGTAGTACGTGAGGGGCCGAGGCGGTAGAGAACCCGAGACGCCGGGAACGATGGGGTGCACGAAGACTCCGCCACACCAGAAGAATCCGTTGGCCCTCATCGGCGACACGACGATCGACGACGTGGCTCGGGGCAGCCACGCCAGCATCTTGAACGACACCGTGCACCTCGTTGATTGTCCATTTGCCGCCACGTGGGATTCGTCGGTCCCGTAGATCCAAAATGACGCGTGGCCCTTAGCCTTCAGCGTCACCGTGGGTATCGCCACGTCTCGCTGGACCCCACCAAGGTCATTGCCGCTCGCGCCACGCGTGTCCGCTTGCCCGACCGAAAGGAGCTTCGGCTTCTTTCCTTTCGAGGTCAAGCCGTAGGTTCCGATGAAGGAGACGCGCACGTACCCGTGCAACGAGCACGCGTGATTCGCGTCACTGTGAATCCAAAAGAGTTCGTTCACACTGCCCAAACTGACCGAAGTGTTGTAGTCGGTGATTCGGGTCTCTCCCGGTGCGCAGGTGGGCACCGGGAGCGTTGACGCTGGGGTAGGAACGGACACGAGCACCCACGAGCCACCCAGTGCGGCACCAAGAACGATGACTCGCCACACGCCTCGCATCCCCCATTATGACGTGGGCAGCGCTCGGTCGTGGCGTGATGTTGAAGGAACCTGACCCCATCGCTCCCCGGGGGCATGACGTAAGGTGAGACGAATTACGGGAGGGCGTGATGTCGAAGTCCGCGGTCGAGGTTCGCGAAGTCGTCAAACGATTTGGTGACAACGTGGTGGTGAACGGCGTCTCGCTCGACATTCTCGCGGGTGAGTTCTTCACCATGCTCGGTCCTTCGGGTTCGGGCAAGACGACGCTACTGCGTATGATCGCCGGCTTCGAAACGCCCGACGCTGGCTCGATCTTCCTTCAGGGCGAAGACGTCACCCGTCGCCCCGCTCACCTTCGACCGGTGAACACGGTCTTTCAGGACTACGCACTCTTTCCCCACATGGACGTCGTCGCGAACGTGGAGTACGGACTACGCGTTCGAAAGGTCGCGCGCAAGGAGCGCCTCGAGCGAGCCCAACGCGCGCTCGAGATGGTCCGACTCCAAGGACTCGAGAGTCGTCGTCCCGCGCAACTTTCCGGGGGGCAACGCCAGCGCGTCGCGCTCGCGCGTGCCATCGTGAACGAACCGGCGGTGCTCTTGCTCGACGAGCCACTGGGTGCGCTGGATCTGAAACTCCGCCAAGAGATGCAGGTCGAACTCAAGGCCATCCAGCGTCGCGTGGGGATCACGTTCATCTACGTCACGCACGATCAAGAAGAGGCCATGGCGATGAGCGACCGGATCGCCATCATGGACGGTGGCGCGATCGAGCAGATCGGCGCTCCGCGTGACGTGTACGAGCATCCTTTGACGCCCTTCGTCGCCCGGTTCGTCGGCACTTCGAACATCCTCGAACGAGGCACGGAGCGCTGGTCCCTCCGACCGGAGCGACTACGCCTCTCGCCCCTCGACGCCCCGTCGGCGGGCGACGATCGCGCGCCCGGTCAGATTCAAGACGTCGTGTACCTGGGGATGATGACCCGTTACATCGTTCGACTCGACAGTGGCGAAGATCTCGTCGTCGTGCACACGAACGAAGGTTCAGACGCGCTTTCGGCTCGCCACGCCCCCGGTGAACGGGTCATGGTGTCGTGGCACGAGCGAGACGCCGTAGCCATGGATCACGCTGTAATCTGACGATCGAGAGCACATCTCGCCAAGGGGGGACGCATGATTCGAACTGTTCGTCGAGGCACGCGTGCGCGCGTCGCCGTCGCACTCGCCTCACTGTCACTGCTGTCAATGGGCGCAACGGCCATCACTGCCAGAGCGGGTGCTTCGTCCACGCTCACGCCGCCCACGGCGGGGATGAAGCCTCAGACCTCCATCGGCAAGGGTGAAGGAAAACTCAACCTCATCGCGTGGGAGGGCTACGCGCAACCACAGTGGGTCAAGCCCTTCGAACAGCAAACGGGCTGCGTCGTCAACACGAAGTACGCCGGTTCGTCGGGCGAAATGGTGTCGTTGATGGCCAACGGTGGCGGCGGTCAGTACGACCTCGTGTCGGCGTCGGGTGACGCCGACCTTCGACTGATCTACGGCGGCGACGTGAAGCCGGTGAACGTGAAACTCATTCCGTCGTGGAAGCAGCTGCGACCGTTCCTCCAGTCGCCCGCTTTCAACACGATCAAGGGCGTGCACTACGGGGTGAGCCTGCAGTTCGGACCGAACGTGCTGCTCTATTCGACCACGACGTTCAAGACCGCTCCGACCTCGTGGAGCGTGATCTACTCCAAGAAGTACAAGGGCAAGGTCACGGTACCGAACAACCCCATCCAGATTGCGGACGCCGCGCTCTATCTCTCGAAGTCGAAGCCTTCACTGGGCATCACCGATCCCTACGAACTCACCCAGACCCAGTTCAACGCCGCGATCGCGCTGCTCACCGCGCAGAAGCCCCTCATCGCGAAGTACTGGAACCTGGCGAGTGACGAGATCAACCTCTTCACCACTGGCACCGCGGTCGTCGGGGCGGCCTGGCCGTACCAGACGACGACGCTGAAGGCGGCGCACGTGAAGGTGGAAGAGACCATCCCCTCGCAGGGCGCGACGGGATGGGCGGACTCGTGGCTCCTCGCGAAGAACGCTCCCGATCCCAACTGCGCGTACGACTGGATGAAGTGGATCTCGACCCCGCGGGTGCAAGCCGAACAGGCCGTGTACTACGGCGAGACGCCGGACAACTCGCTGGCTTGTCCGTTGATGAACAAGTTGCAGGCCGGTTCGTGCAACGCGTACCACGCCAACGAACCCGACTCGTACTTCAAGTCCATCAAGTTCTGGAAGACGCCGCTCGCCACGTGCGACAACGGTAAGAACAACTGCATTCCCTACAGTGAGTGGACCAACGCGTGGACCCAGCTCACGGGGTGAGCACACTCGAAGACACGAAGAGCGGAGGGACCGGGTCCCTCCGCTCTTCCGCGTTGGGCCAACGTTGGGGCACGGCGTTTCTCCTGACGCCGCCGCTGCTCTGGTTCTTCGTGCTCTACGTGAGCTCGCTTGTCTTGATGCTGATTACGGCGTTTTGGAGTCTCAACGGCTTCACCGGCAACGTGACCCACCAACTCACTGGCGCCAACTTCCACCAGATCGCGTCGGGGTCGTACCCGGCCATCATCGAACGCACGGTGGTGCTCGCGGCGCTCGTCACCGTCACCGACGCCATCGTCGCCTTCCCCTTCGCGTACGTCATGGCCCGTGTCGCCACCCAACGCGCGCAGCGCCTCTTGCTCGTCGCGGTGCTCTTGCCACTGTGGGCCAGCTACCTCGCCAAGATCTACGCGTGGATCTCCATCCTGGAGCGAGGAGGTGCGCTCAACTGGACCTTCCAACACCTCGGGCTCCCGTCGCCCAACCTGGGCTTTACGAACGGCGCGATGTGGCTCACCTTCACTTACATCTGGCTCCCCTACATGATCGTGCCGCTCTTTGGCGCCTTGGAGAGAATTCCCGGTTCGTTGCTCGACGCGTCGAGCGACCTCGGCGCGTCGAGTTGGTGGACTCTTCGCCACGTCGTGCTGCCGCTCGCCCTTCCGGGTCTCGTGGCGGGATCGATCTTCACGTTCTCACTGACCCTCGGCGACTACGTGACGCCGTTGATCGTGGGAGGCGCGAATTCGACGTTGATCGGTAACGCGATCTATCAGAACTTGCTCGACGGCGGGAACCTTCCGCTCGCCGCGGCGCTCTCCACGGTGCCCATCGCCATCATGGTGGCCTACCTCTTGGTCGCGAAGCGCTTCGGCGCCTTCGAGTCACTGTGAAGCGCCGTCTGCTCGCTCGAGGAGGTCTGTGGTTGTGGGTCTGGGCGGTCCTCGCCTTTCTCTTCGGCCCGATCATCACCATCGTCGTCTTCAGCTTCGACCGCTCCAACATTGAAACGCTGCCAATCCGCAACTGGACGCTCTCGTGGTACCAGGTGGCGTGGCACGACGAACAGGTCCGCCAGGCCTTCGTCCTGTCGATCAAGGCGGCCTGCGCGGCCACGGTGCTGGCCCTCATCCTCGGTTCGCTCGCCGCCTTCGGGGTCCATCGCGCGCGATTCTTCGGACGCGACACGGTCTCGCTCTTGCTGGTGCTACCTATTGCGCTGCCGGGGATCATCACCGGCGTCGCGCTGAACTCGACGTTCGCCTGGGCGGGCATCGCGCTCTCGATCTGGACAATCATCATTGGCCACACCACCTTTTGCATTGTGGTCGTCTACAACAACGTCATCGCCCGCCTTCGACGGACATCGGCCACGCTCTTCGAGGCCTCCGCCGACCTGGGCGCGTCAACGAGTCAGACGTTTCGTTTCGTCACCTTGCCGCTCATCGCGACGGCGCTCGTTTCGGGGGGTCTCTTGGCCTTCGCGCTGAGTTTCGACGAGGTGATCGTCACTACGTTCACGGCCGGCGCGCAGAACACGCTGCCGATTTGGATCTTCGGGGCCATCCGTCTCGGTCAGCAGCTGCCCGAGGTGAACGTGGTCGTCACGGCCGTCGTCGTCTTGATGTTGATCCCCATCATCATCGCGGCACGTCTCACCGGCCGTGACACGTTTAGTGCGTCGTCGACGCGCGTGCCGACCAACCAGAGCTAACCCTTAGCGAGGGCGTTCTCGGCGAGTTTCAGCTGCTGGTTCATGGCGTTCACGTCCTTTTGGTACTGCCCCAAATTGCCGCTCGCGAGGGCGTTCTGCGCGTTCGTGTAGTCCGTCGAGGCCTGCTTGAGGTACGACGACGCACTCGCGCCCGAGGTCGTGCGACCCGATCCCTTGCCGCTGCCCGGATTCGAGTTGGCGATGCCGGTCACGTTGGCGCCCAGAACGTCCGACAGTGCTCCGGCCAACGTCGGCTCGATGCCGACGTCTTGGTTGAAGACGGCGATCACGTAGCGCAGTTGGGGCATCGGGTTCGCCGTACTCGTGACGTAGAGCGGTCGGATGTAGAGCACGCTCGAGTCGAGCGGCACCGTCAGGTTGTTGCCCAGGATGACGTTCGAGCCGTGCTGGTCGAGAGGCGTGATGGTCGAACTCACCTTGGAGGTCTGTTGGATCTCCGAGTCGGCCTGCAGGGGTCCGGTGACCGTCGTCCCGCGTGGGGTTTCGTAGACGTTGAGCTGTCCGTAGTCGTTGGGATCACTGGTGGCGATCATGAAGCCCGTCAGACTCTGCACGGTCGAGGAGTTACCGGCGGGCACGTAGTCAATGGACTCGAGCAGCTGTTGCTTGTTCTCGTTCGGTAGCGAGCCCACCTGGTAGACGGGACTCATGGCGGCCAACTGCGTAGAAATGACCTCGCCCGCTTTGTTCAGCGTCGAGGTGCGCGCGAGGGCCTGCGAGGGAGAGCCGGCCCCCGTCGTGGGCGAGATCTGCCAACGGTCCGACGCCGAGTAGAAGGCCGTCGCCGACGTGATGTGGTAGCGCCCGAAGGTCGCCGCCTGGACCGAGAAGAGGTCCCCCGGGTAACGAAGGTGCGTGCGAATGGTCGAGGGCATGGCACTCATTGGTTGGAACAACGTCGGGAAAGCGGAACGGTAGGCCTTCAAGATCGGATCGTTGGGGTCGTTCGCGTAGAACGTCATGGCGCCGGTGTACGCGTTGACGACGACCTTTACCGAGTTGCGCGCGTAGTTGAAGTTTCCGGGCAGACCCCCCGTGCTGATCCCGAGCTGGTTGGCGTCTTCGCTGTAGGGGTACGCGGACGTCGTCGTGTAGCCGTCGAGGACGTACTGCACTTCACCGTTGGCGACGACGGCGTAGGGCTGTGAGTCGAAGGAGAGGAAGGGCGCGGCCTTCTCGGCCATCTGTCGTACGTCACGCACGAAGAGCACGCGGCTCTTCGCGTCAATCTGATTCGAGATGAGGAAGTTGAAGTCGCCGAGGCGAAGCGCGAGCGCGAGTCGTGAGAAGATGCCCCCCACGGGCACTCCACCGGTGCTCTTGTAGTGCGTCTCGACGGGCGTGCCGGCGTTCTTGCCCGAGTTCACCTGATAGTCGAGTTCGGGTTGCTTCGAGTTCGCCACGACCCAGCCGCTGTAGTTGATGCCGAAGTAGATGTCGGGTTGGGTCAGGAGCGGTAGGCCGTCGGTAGAGACGGGCGGGACGTTCGAGATGTCGAAGATCGGGTTACCCGTGGACGAGTCGACCTGGTTGGCCGCCACCACCGCGGCGCCGATGCCGTGGGTGTACTGCAGGTGCTGGTTGACCCAACTCTGCGAGGGGAGGTTGCTCGAGTTGAGTTGACGAGCGCCGATCAACACGGGCGCCAATTTCCCGTCCACGAAGTAGCGGTCGACCGCGAGGGTCGTGAAGCCGTAGTACGAACGGATGGACTGGCGACGCGTGACCGTTTCGAGGGAGATCCTGCTCGAAGGGTCCCAGAGTCGAATGTTGTTCAACGTCGCCATGTTGGCTTTGATCTGGGATTGGGATATCGACGTCGAACCGGCGAACGTATGGTCGACCACTTTGTCGAGACCGAAGGCCGCGCGCGTCGCGGTGATATTGCGTTGGATGTACGGCGACTCGAGCGACTGCTGGTTGGGGCTCACCTTCAACGCCTGGAGGAACGTCGGGTAGAGCACGCCGATGACGAGCGCCACGAAGGCCCACAGGCCCACGGCGACGACCGGTAACGACCAGCCCCTCGAGCGCACGTTGTAGAGCAGGATCGCCGTGGCGGCGAGCGAGAGGTAGAAGAGAATCGTGAGGGCCGGCATGCGCGCGTGAAGGTCCGTGTAGGTCGCGCCCTGGACGAAGCCGTTGTTGGAGTTGACGAGCTCCCACTTCGCGATCAGGTAACCGGCCGCCTTCATCAGGGCGATGGCGGCACCGATCACCGAAAGGTGGGCCTTCACCCGAGGCGCGACGCGCGGCGTGACGCGGGTGGTGCGAATGCCGCCGTTCAGAAAGTGAAAGCCCGTCGTGACCAACAGGGCGAAGATCAGGACGACCAAGAACCACGTGACGACGTAGGAGACGAAGGGCAGCGTGAAGATGTAGAACCCGAGGTCCTTGTGAAAGACCGGGTCGACCTTGTGGAAGGACTGGGCGTGCGAGAAGAGGAGGTACCTCTGCCACTGACCGGTGGCGTTCAGGCCGGCGACGAGGCCCATGACCAGCGCGATCGCGGCGTAGACGCGCTTGGCGTACGGGCGAACGACGTTCTGGAAGCGCCGCACGACCTCGTCTTCGGGTTCGAAGGAGAGGTCGCGCGCGCCGAAGCGGTCGGTGAGCAGGAGATTGCCCCACATGATGAAGAAGAAGATCGCGCCGAACGTGAAGCCGAGGCCCACCTTGACAAAGAAGAGCGTCGAGAAGACGCTGGAAAGCCCCACCGACGAGAACCACATCTGGTCAGTCCACAGGACCGCCAAATTGCGAAGTGAGAGAAAGCCCACCAGCAGGACCACGACGATGAGTCCTATCCAGAACCGCCGTGACAGTCGTCCGAGGCGACGCGGTCGCTGGGGGACGTCGGTGGGACTGCGCACGGGTCGAGCCTAGGCGTTAACTAGACGGGTACAACAGTGCAGGCGCAGCCCGCGTGCAGTGGAGGGTACGGCGAACCACTGGGAAATTTCTCTCCCGCGATGCGCTCGCCAGTCTCGGAGTCGTGCGAACACAAGTCGCACGGCGCGTCGTTCGGCGCGGCGAAGAATCGAATCGATCGACCCATGGACGCGGTGACGACACCAAGGTGAAAGGCCCGTCGCGCGGCGTCGGTGCAGAGTCGCTCGACGCGCGCGCCACGCCACTCGCGGTACGCCGCGTTCACGCGCTCGGGCCCGTCACCGCTACTGTCCGAGAGGATCCTCTTTCGCAGCGCTAACACGATGGTGATCGCGAGGTCCGCCGCGCAGTCTTCAAGGGCTTGCTTCTGCACGTGGGCGCCGGCGGCGCCGCCCTCTTCCCTCGCGAACTGCACGCCCGCTTGGGCCGCGTGTTCGAGAGCCTCGTAGGCGGCTTCAGCGTAGCGAGAGCGCTGGTCGCGCTCATCCTCGAGTTCGGTGGTGATCATCGCCTGCACCCCGCGCAGACGCTCGAGCATGACGTTCTGATCGTCTTGCAGCGCGCGCTTGACGCGGCGCGTCAGTACCGCGAGCGACTCTTCGAGGGCGGCGTCGCGACGGCGAAAGAGCACGCCGACGGGCGTTTCGGGCTTGTGCGCAGCCGCTTTCTTGGGCGGCGGCATCGAGACGCCGCGCTCTTCGAGGGTGGCCTTACGAAGGCGGGCGAAGATCTCGTTGACGACGTCGGTACCCGACGGGTCGTCCTCCAACAGTGACTCTTCGACGGGCGCCGCAATCTTGGGGGGCTTGCGGGATCGGGACTTCGTCACCGTGGCGTCTTCTCCTGTCTGTAGCGCGGCGTCGGGTACTTCACGTAGAGGGGTGCCGGCCAGCAGCTCCTCTTCGGTGGGCTCCGGCGCCGCGGGCTGCATTCGCAGCGCCTCGAGTGCGGCGCCACGAGCGACCTCGTCGGATCCGTTAATTCCGGACAACACGTCATCTACCTGAAGACGCACCGTCGCTATGAACGATCCTAACGTGTCACGCGCCGCGCGAAGTTGTTCTATCTGAAGGTGTAAGGCCTTCCGCTTGACCGCGAGATCGTTCAACACGTTGCGCCGGGCCTCGTTCGACTGCTCGACGATCGCGCGCCCTTGTTCCCTCGCGCGTTCGACGAGAGCCTCGCCGTTGACCTTGGCGGAGTCGATGAGTCGCTCCGCCGCCAATCGAGCCTCGTGGTCGATCGTGGCCCCGGTGTTCTCCGCCTCGGTGATCAAGGCCGTCGCGCGTTCTTGCGCCTCGATGAGGTGACTGGCGCTTCGCTGTTGGGTCTCGGTGAAGACCTGGGCACTGCGCTCTTGGGCTTCGGCCGTGACGCGACCGGCCTCTTCGTGCGCGGAGCGAAGGATGGCGGCACTCTGCGCGCCGAGGGCCGCCGTGAGTGTGGCCTCGTCAAAGGTGGGATTCGCCGCACGGCGTTGCGCCTCGTTGACCTGCTCTTGAAGTTCGCGAACGCGGTTCTCGAGGTGACCCATCTCGCGCGCCGCCGCTTCCAGGTGCACGCGAACCTCATTCGGGTCGAGACCGCCTTTTCGCAGGGTCGTAAAGTTCATCCGCGCGATATCGGACGACGACGGGCGCGTCGTAGAGGTTATTCGGCGGTCGTCCATTCCTTCAAGACTACGGCGTGGCGCACCCCTCTTTTGGCTTCGAAGACTTACGTGGGCTTAGTAAAGGGCTGGACTTTGGCGCCCCCGAGTGATCGAAGTTCTCTCAGGACCTGCTGGAGCGTGGTGACGGGAATTATTTTGAGGCCGGGTTGGTGTGCGTCGCGCGCGGCCGCGACGTCACCACCACTGTCGGGGACGAAGAAGTACGACGCCCCCGCGTGATGAACCGCGACGGCCTTCTCTTCCACGCCTCCGACGGGTCCGACGCTGCCCTGCGCGTCGACGGTACCGGTGACGGCGATGACGTGGTGGCCGGTCAACGAGCCACGACTCAGTTCGTTGATGAGCGTCAACGTCATCGCGAGCCCGGCCGAGGGTCCGCCGATGTTAGCCGTGTTGATCGTGACGGTGGCGGGCAACCGGTAGCTGAAGCCGTCCTCGATACTGACGCCGAGGTACGACCGGTCGTGGCCCGTCACCCCGCGACACCCGGAGCCGACACTCGATGCGGGCGCCTTGGTCGTGGCGAGTTTCACGTTGGTCGGCGCGCCGTAGGTCAGCACGCCCACCTTCGAGATCTTCACCGGACGCACGCGCAACGTCAGGGGCGTCCGCGGCGCGAGCCGGTGCACGTAGCCAATGAGCTGACAACTCGAACGAATCGTCGTGGTGTCGACGGCAACGATCTCGTCGCCGACGTTCACGCCGGCCGAGCTCGCCGGCGACGACGCGACGACGCCCGTCACGATCGTGCCCGTTCTCGTCGCCGGGACGGGCCAACCAACCGCACGGAACGCGGCCGCTTCCGCGGCCTGTTTGGCGTCACTCATCTGAAGGTAACCCTGCGCGCTCAGTTCGTCGAGGGGGATGCCGGGTTCCACGAGCTGGTTAGCCGTGATGATCTGTACGTGGGACTCAAAGTGCGTCGCGATCCAGCCTAAGAACGTCAACTGCTGCTCGAACACGTCGGCGAGCATGATCTTGTCGTGGCGTGGGTTGGTGGCAACGCCGTGGATCTTCACGAGCGGCGCGAGCGGCGTCGCGTTGCCGGGAGAGATCAAGTAGTCGTTCGTGTGCACGATCCCGAAGACGTAGACAACGGCGAAGACGACCACAACGGTGACGAGTAACTTCGTCGGCCATCGACGACGTCCGCCTCGTGCTGAAATGGGGGCGTGGAGAGTGATGAGCCAAGAATAGTTGAGCCCTTTGAGAACGCTTTGCTTCGCGCGAGCTTCGTTCGAAGCGAGAAGAACACCGCACTGCTGACGGTCAACGTCGAATCGCCCTTCGCTCGTCGTCGCGTGTTGGCACTACGTGGACTCGTGCGTCAGTCGCTCATGACGAACAACCTCTGGCTGCGCGCGCTACGCGACGGCGACGTCGTGGTACGTCGTGACGCGCTCGAACAGTTCGCGCACGCGACCCTGGACGAACCGTCCCTCTTGGTCGAGATCGAGGGTCTGCTCGATGACGACGACGCGCTCGTCGTCGAGGGGGCCGCTTTCGTATTGGGTGAACATCACGACGTCGCCGCGGTTGAAGCACTCTGTGGCGTCGCGAAGGACCACGTCGACGCGCGCTGTCGTGAGGCGGCCATCGCCGCGCTCGGCGCCATAGGAGACGACCGGGCACGTTCGACCATCATCGCGTCGCTCAAGGACAAGGCGCCCATCCGCCGTCGGGCCATCGTGGCGTTGGCGAACTTCGAGGGTCCCGACATCGACGCCGCGCTCGACGAGGCCGGCGAGGACCGAGACTGGCAGGTGCGCTCGGCGGTCACGCAGCTTCGAAGTACCGACGACGACTAGCGATCGGCGCTGCGAAACAGCGCGTGCAGCGAGGCCATCTCCTCGAGACAGGCCAGCAGTCCTTGGATGACGACCAGATCGGCCTGGGGGGCCACGTTCACCTCGACGCCGGTTGCGGTGGCGACGAGTTGCGCGACGTCCATCAGATTGGCGTGTCCGCCCACCAACGTCATGCCCCTGGCGCTGACGTCCTGGGAGAGGTCGGGCGGCGTGCCACTGAGGCACTCTTCGATCATGCGAATGGTCGAGTTGAGAACGTCGTGCACGGCCGCGTTCACCATCTCGGCGGTAACGTCGACTTCGACGAGATCACCTCGGTCGACGCTGCGCGCGAGGACGACTTCGACGAGTCCCGCGGTAGTTCCCAGCGCGGAGGCGAGCGTGCACTTGAGCATTTCGACGACCGAGGGCGCGACGACGACACCCAAGTTGAGGCGAAGCGACGTCGCGATGGCCGCGTCCACGTCGTTGCCGCCGAGCCGCCGAGCGCCACCGGTGACGATGCCCCCGAGAGAGATCACCGCCGCCTCGGACGCGCCCGCACCCATGAGCGTCACCGCCGATCCCACCGGGTCTTGGACGGGCAGGCCCAGGCCGATCGCGGCCGCGAGGGGCGCTTCGACGAGTGACACTTCGCGTGCGCCGGCTTGTATGGCGGCCTGGCGAAGTGCGCGTCGTTCGATGGCGGTGGCCAACGAGGGAACGCTCATCACGACGCGTGCCCGGCTCAGCTTGGACACACCAGCACGATCGAAGAGCGCCGCGATGAGTCGCGCCGTCACGTCGAAGTCCACGGTGGCTCCTTGATTGAAGGGTCGAAACACGACCACGTGGCGCGACGTGCGACCGACGAGGTCGAGCGCGCCGTGGCCGACTTCGACCACGGCGCCAGAGTTCGTGTCGATGGCGACCATGGTGGGTTCATCGAATAAGACGCCACGTTGGCCGGTCGCCAGGCGCGTGTGCGAGGTGCCAATGTCAAGCGCGACGTCTAAAGCCATGAGTAACGATGTTAGGGCGATGTCAACAACTGGCCTTTCGTAACTAGCCTGCACTAGGTGGCTGGGGACGATAGAACGAGGTGGTGGCGTCGAAGCCGCCGCGCGCGACCGCCGGCCGAAAGCCGTCTCTGGGTGCACCCGAGTGAGTTGCCGAGCTTTGAAGCACTGGCGACGACGACCAGCGCGCGAACCCACCCCACCCTTCCCCGGGCCATCGCGGGCGTCATGGCGGTGCTCTTGGTGGTCGGCGGGGTCGTGCTCATGGTCAATCGAGGCGCCGGCACGCCCAACGGCGACCTCCCCGCGCACCTCGCCACCACACTGAGTTCGCTACCCGCGTCGGCGCGAACGGCCGCCCAAGGTACGGTCGACCTCACGATCTCGACGCCCGGGCACGTGGTCAACGTCTCGGCCCTCGTGCTGCCCCACGATCTCGCGGTGACGACGGTGGCGATTCCCGTCAACGCACTCATCACCGGCTCCACCGCCACCAAGGTGAACTTCCCGGTGACGTTGAAGGGCCGCGACAACGTGATGGGCTTTTCCATCGTGCACTTGAGCGTGCCGATCGTGGCGCTGAAACTCGACGCCATGCCGGCCAGCACGTCGGTCGTCGCCGTGGCGCCGATCGTTCGAGGATCGACCAAGGCACCCGAGTACGACTGGTCGGCGACGACGCTCGGTGACCCCCTCATCAACGCCCAGGGGGTGGTGCGCTACCTGGCCACGAAGTCCGACACGAGCCTGAGCGGCTACGTCGATGCCATCGCGGTTGACGCCAGTGGCCACGTCGTGGCCGTGCTGTCGTCGCGCCACTTCTGGTACTCCGCGCAGTTCGTGGCCGAGGTCGCCGTCGTCGTCGCCACCGGACACGGTTGTCACGCGCAACTCGGCGTGACGGGCAAGGACGAGCAGGGTGGGGGCGTGCTCGTGACGAACGTCGTACGCTACAGCGCCGCCGCCCACGCCAACGTCGCCGTCGGCGACGTCCTCACGACCTGGAACGGCAAGGACATCAACGACTGGAACCAACTGGTGTCGACGCTCTACTTGACCCCCGCCTACACCACCGCGCGGATCGGCTTCGACCACAAGTCCACGGTGCACCACGCGAACGTGACGCTCGGTTGTCCCTCTAAGTTGGTGCCGTGACGGTCAATCCCTTCGGCGACATGTTCGGTGACATCTTTTCGATGTTGAGCCAACAGGGACCCGACGCCTGGTACACGACGGCCACCCAGCTCGCGCTCAACATCGCGCGCGGTGAGGACGGTGACCCCAATCCCCTGCCCATCGAGCGCCAGCGCCTCGAAGAGTTGGCGCCCCTCGTGGGACGACACGTCGACGCACTCTTTGGCGTCTCGAGCGAACCGGGCGTCGTCGCGGTGAACCGCTCGGCGCTCACGGTCGCCGCCCTCGAACAGTGGCGCCCCCTGATGAATCCGATGGTCACCAGCGCACCGCCCACGGCGCCGGGCGACGAGCTCGACGACACGGACGCGAACAGCCAACTCATGGCGCAGATCTCTTCGACCATCGGACCACTCTTCGCCGGCTTTCAGATGGGATCGGTCGCGGGCCACTTCTCGGCGAGGGCGTGGTCGCTCGCGGTGCTTCCCCTACCACGCCAGAACGACCAGCACCTGCTCGTCGTGAACAACTTGGCCAACTTCGCCTCCGAGTGGTCGTTGGAGCGCGACGAGGTCTACGTGTTCGCGCTCGCCCAAGAGTTCGTCGCCTCACTGGTCCTCGCACAGCCGGGCACGGGTGACGCCCTGCGAGCGCTGCTCATCGACACGGTCAACGAGGCCAACGCCATTCAGGGCGATCTCATGGGGCGTCTGCAAGGGCTGATGGAGTCGGGCGACATCAACGACATGATGAGCCATCCCGAGTCGCTGCTCGACGGTATCGAGGTGCCCGAAGAGAGCGACGCCACGCGCGCCATCAACGCCGCCGCAAGCGTGCTGCTCGCCTTCTTCGGCGCCGCGGCGCACGACATCACCGAGAAGTTACTGGGGCCACGACCCACCCTCGCCGAGGCCTACGCCAGGCATCGTCGTAGCGACGCGCGCGGTGAGGACGCGGCGGCGGCGCTCTTTGGCATCTCGACCCAGGGTCCCCACCACGACGCCGCGACGGAGTTCGTGTCGGCCCTCGCGGCGAAGCACACGCTCAGTGTCTTTGGCGCCCTACTTCGCGTGGACGGCTTACCCAGCGCGGCTGAACTTAACGATCCCGACGCGTGGTACGAACGGGTGACGAACTCGCCACTCGCCTAGGACTCCTCGTCGTACCCGAGGTTCCACTCGACGAGCAGGTTCTCTCGTTCGGCGTCGCGGTTCACGCGTTCACGGTTGCGTCGAAACTGCGGGTCGTGCGGTGGCAGGAAACGCAGTCGCGCGTCCACGCGGTCGACGAAGGCTTGGATCTGCTCCTCGTCGCCAAAGACCATGCGGCACTCCCAGTGCGGGGCCACCGGTCCCAGATAGATGACCTGGACGTGACCCACCGGGTCGACGACTTCGATGACGTCTGTTGTCGGGACCTGGCTCACGAGACTCCTTACGATTGCGTTACGAACGCACGTACTTCGGTCATTCTACTGGACTTCGCTCCACGATCTTTAAGGGTCCTGTAAGGCGCGGAAACCTCGTGAACCTGCGAACTAACGGTGGCAGATGGTGACCCGCAAGGTCGCTACTGTGAGAGTAGAAGTAAGGGTAGACGTAGAGGGAAGGGAGGTAAGTGTGAGTGCCGAATGGATGGCCGACGGAAAGTGTCGCGAGTACCCAGCGGAGACCTTCTTTCCCCGTGACGGCGTGGGTGTCATCATCGCCCAACGAATCTGTGTCACGTGTCCGGTGGCGAGTGAGTGCCTCGTGTACGCGCTCGACAATCACATCGATCACGGCGTGTGGGGCGGCAAGAGTGAGCGCGAACGTCGCCGCCTGCTTCGCGAGCGACGTCGGGTGCGCCTCTTCAACCGCGACTTGCACTAAGTAACTCCCTTGTTCGAGTGCGTTGTCAATATTTCCGAAGGACGGCGCCTCGACGTCCTTGACGTACTGAGTGATGCCGCCGGTGAATCACTTCGCGATCGCCACCGTGACGACTCCCACAACCGCAGCGTGTTCACGTTGATCCACGACGAAGGCGAGTTGCGTCGCGACGTGCGCGCGCTCGCCAGCGCGGCGTTGGACGCCCTCGACCTGCGAGTCCACGCTGGCGTGCACCCACGCTTCGGGGTGCTCGACGTCGTGCCCTACGTCGCCCTCGACGACGACCACGCGACAGCCGTGGCCCTACGAGACGAGACCGCGGCGTGGCTCTCGAGCGCCTTTGCACTGCCCGTCTTTCTCTACGGACGACTGCCTGACGGATCGCGTCGGTCACTGCCAGACGTACGTCGAGGGGCGTTTCGCACCTTGGCCCCCGACCTCGGACCCGAGGTTCCGAACGAGAGGTGGGGCGCGAGCGCGCTGGGCGCGAGGGGCGTGCTCGTGGCCTGGAATCTCTGGGTGCGCGGCGTCTCGCTCGAGGAAGGTCGAGCCATCGCCGCCGCACTGCGACGACCCGAGGTGCGCTCGCTCGCCTTTCGCGTCGGTCCCTTCACGCAGCTCAGTTTCAATCTGATCGCGCCCTCGGTGGTTGGACCCTCGACCGTCTACGACGACGTCGCGGGTCTCGTGCCGCCGGGCGCGATCGATCACGCGGAGTTGGTGGGACTCATTCCCGAAGCCGTGTTACGAGCGCAAGTCCCCGCGCGTTGGGATCAGTTGGATCTGAGTTACGAGAAGACGATCGAGGCTCGACTCTTGTAGTCGATCAACCAGCCTGGGCGCGCCGTTCGATGGCGCGCGCCCGACGAAGGCGCCGACGCTCGCGCTCGCTCATCCCACCCCAAATTCCGAACTTCTCGCCATTCTCGAGCGCGTACTCGAGGCAGTCCTCACGCACCACACAGCCGCGACAGACCTCTTTGGCCTCACGGGTGGAAGCACCTCGCTCGGGAAAAAAGAGGTCGGGGTCCACGCCCATGCAGTTCGACCTGGCCTGCCAGCCGCGGTCTTCCATGCCGCTCAAAAGTTCTACGATTTCCACCTGGTAATCCTCCCCGTCGGCAGAGTTGCCACCGATGTAATTACAACGGTGTCATCCTTACGGGGTTTCGCACAAAATGCAAATCTATTTTTTGAAATGCCTGGTGGGGTGAGTTTCGAACTAGCCCGCTCGACGGTGCTTCACGAAATCGTCGAGCGCGTAGACGCCGAGTTCGTCGACGTCGGTGTAGAAGAGGCGTCCACCGTTCACGCGCGCTATCTGCTCGACGAAGGGAAACTGACTGCGCTCGATGTCGAGGGCGAACGTGTTGATCGTGAGGCCCGCCTTGGTGCAGCGCAGTACCTCGGCCATGGTCTTGTCGAGCGTCTCCTTCACGGGCGGCCACGCGAAGAAGGGCTCGCCCGACGTCGTGAGGTGGGCCGTCGGTTCGCCGTCGGTCACCACCACGATCTGGCGCTCACCACGCTCGTTGCGCAGTAGGTGACGGCTGAGCGCCAGGGCGTGCTGGAGATTGGTGCCGTAGTTGTAGTCGATCGTCAGGGCCGGTATATCGTCGATTTTCAGTTCCTGGGCGCGTTCGCCGAAACCCACGACGGCGACGAAGTCGCGGGGAAACTTCGAGCGAATGAGTTGGGTGAGGGCCAACACCATCTTCTTCGCTGGCACGAGGTTGCCGCGCATGGCCATCGACAAGGACAGGTCGATGGCGAACACCGTCGCCGAACGTCGTGACGACTCGTACTCTTCCACCTCGAAGTCGTCGGGGTGCAGATGTAGGGGCGTGCCCGGTCCCCGGCGCAACAGCGCGTTCTTGAGCGTCTTGGGCAGGTGCAACGAGAAGGCCTCGCCCGGCTCCCACGGTTTCGCCGTCTCTTCGCGGTCGCCGCCTCGAGCCAGCGTCGCGACGGGGTGGGTCCCAATGGTCGGCGAGTCGTGGAGTTGATTGAAGAGGTCGCGCAAGGCGATCTGGCCGATCTTTCGGATCCCCTTCGCGCTCAGTGTCAGTCGGTTGCTCTGACGGTCGACGAAACCCTGGTCCTTCAGCCCCTGGAGCGCCTTTTGCAGACGCTGCACGTGGCGCGCGGCGTCGTCGCCGAGGTTACGTCGAACGGCCTCGACGTCGACTTCGGGCAGTCCCTGGGCCGCGTGACTTTGACCGAGAAAGTCCTCGAGACCCTTCAACTGACCGAGCTGTTCGGCAACGGAGGCGGCCCGAGCGAACGGCGAGCCACTCTGGCCGCGCATGCGGTGCGCGCGACCCCAGTCGATGTCGGGCGTGGCCTGACGCAGGTTCGACACCAGCCGGTTCATCGAGAAGTTGAGTTCCATGTTCTGCATCATCTCGTCGAAGAGCGCGCGCAGTTCACCTTGTTGCTCACTGGAGAGCGAGTTGAACATCGCTTCCGCGGCCGCCGCGCGTTCGGCCATCTGTCGAATGACGTCCTCCAGGCTCGCGGCACCAGGAAAGAAGTCACCGAACTTCTCCATGAAGTCTTGAAAGGTGGGGTCGAGTTCGTCACCTCGGCGATCTTGTTCGATCATCGTCGAGAGTGCGTCCATCATGTCGCGCGTGCGCGCGAGCTCTTCGGGGTCCGGACGACCCATGAACTCCTTGGAGTTCTCGAAGTACGTCTCGAGCACGTCACGCTCGAGTTCGCTCAACAGCTCCTCGAACTCCTCACGGGCCGTCGAGGACACGAACTCGTAGTCGCGGTACTCACCCAGGCGCTCCCCCAGCGAGTCGCTCATGAGTTCGCGCTGCATCTTCTTCTGATCGACCAGGTCGCGCGTGACCTCTCGGCGCCGTTCGTCGTTCGAGCCCTCGGCGTCGGTCAAGAGTTCGTCGAGCTCGCTCGACTCCAAGGCCTCGATGTCCTCGAGCCACTCACGGTAGCGCTGCATCTCACCGTCGGGATCGCCTTGTTGCTCGAGTTCACGGCGCCTCTTGCGGGTGCGATCGAGGAGGTCACGCAGGCCCTCGACGCGCTCGCCGTCATCCGTGGTGTAGCCGTCGCGCAGCAGTCGGTCCATGGCCTCGTCGAGGTCGCCACTCTCCATGAAGTCGTCCGCCAAGTGCGCGAGCATCTCCTCGACGTCGAGGTCGTTGAAGTCGTCGTTCTCGCCGAAGCGACGGTAGCCGTAGCGAACGGGCACTACCGATTCCTAGAGCGATAGAGCGCCCTCGCTCCCGAGGCGTCCTTCGCGAGGCGCTTGGTGAGGTACAGCCCCTCGAGCACGAACTCCACGGCCGCCGCCATCTCGCCGTCACTCGCGCCCGGCCCCGCGATGCGTTCAACGGGCGCCTCGAGTGAGGGCATGGCGCGAAGGACCGCGAGGTAGTCAGCGTCGGGCAAGTCGTCGCCGGTGTGCACGATGGCTTCGGAGTTGAAGGCCTCGACGATCTCGGGTGCCTCCTCCAAGAGGACGTCGCTGAAGCACTGGCGAATCGCCAGTGCGACGAGTGCGGCGATGACCTGGTCGGCGTCACTGTCGTCCATGGTGTCGAACTCGATCTTGCCCTGGGTCGACTGCACCATGGCGCTCAAGTCACTCACGCGCGGCACGACGACCGCGTCGCGCGTGCGCAGGGTTCGACGGAGCGCGTTCGCGACGACGGTCTCGTAGTTGGCGATGGACAGACGCACCGACACACCTGAAGTCTGACTGATGACGTGGCTGCGCCGCGCGACGTGGCTCACGCGCGCGACGATGTCGTCGATGAACCACGGCACCTTGATTGGCACCGGAGAGGGCGGCAGGTGGGCCTCTTGATGCATGATCTCTATCTCGGTGGTGACCTCGGCGGGATAGTGGGTACGGATCTGGGACCCGAAGCGGTCCTTCAACGGCGTGATCAGTCGACCTCGGTTGGTGTAGTCCTCGGGGTTGGCCGTCGCGACTACTAACACGTCGAGCTCGAGTCGAACGAGGTGGCCACGGATCTGCACGTCGCGCTCTTCGAGCACGTTGAGTAGACCCACTTGGATCCGCTCGGACAGGTCGGGCAACTCGTTGATCGCGAAGATGCCGCGATTGGATTTGGGCACGAGACCGTAACTGAGGGCCTTGGGGTCGTCGAGGAAGAGGCCCCCGGCCACCTTGATGGGGTCGACCTCACCAATGAGGTCCGCCATCGACGTGTCCGGCGAGGCCAACTTCTCGGCGAAACGCTGGCTGCGGTGGATCCAGCGCACCGGGGTCTCGTCGCCCTTCTCCGCCACGAGGTCGAGGGCGAACGCCGAGATCGGATCGTAGGGATCGTCGCGCACGTCCGAGCCCTCGACGATAGGGAGCCACTCGTCCAACAGCTCCACCAGGGAACGGATGATGCGGGTCTTGGCTTGACCTCGTTCACCCAGCAAGATGACGTCGTGTCCGGCCAGGAGCGCGGTCTCGAGTTGGGGCAAGACGGTGTCCTCGTAGCCCAAGACCGACGACGTCAACGCGACGCCGGCGGCGAGCCGATCCTCGAGGTTGCGGCGGATCTCGTCTCTGATCGAGCGTGACTCGTAACCCGAGGCGCGAAGTCCACCGAGGGTTGCGGGCAGTTCCAAGGGGACAATAGGGGTATTCATGAGAGCACCTTAGAGGGTGAAATGCCTACTTTCACCGCACCGCGTTGCTCGAGAGCGGTTCGAAGGACGCACTACACGCCCGCCCGCGCGGGTGCATAGGCACCCTTGCTCGCCACGGGCGACGTCGAACCCGGCGCCGGAGGGCGAAGGAGAATCCCGTGATTCGTCGCGTGCCACGTCCTCACGAAGACGAGCAACCACGCGCACAAAAGCGCCACGTAACCCCCGGCACTGGCCCAACGAAACGCGGGGAGCCCGGTGTGCGCGGCCAGTTGGATGGTTCCGGTCACGGTGACGCCGACGGGGAAGGTGAAACTCCACCACGTGAGCGAGAAGGGCATCCGCCGGCGCACTGTTCGAACGGTGAGCGCCGCCGCGAGCGCGACCCACAGCATGGCGAAGCCCCACACCGGGACACCAAAGAGGATCGACAGGACACCCATGGCCGCGGCGAGAGGTGCACCGACGGCTACGTGTGCTTGCGAACCGAGGAGACCCACGGCCGTGATCGACTGGCCGAGCGGACCGAGAACGATCCAGAGGGTTGGCACTCGAGCGCCGTTGGAAGAACCGAAGTGGGCGAGCCGTGACCAGATCAACGTGATGATGATGAGTGCCGCAAAGAAACTCATCCCGAAGAGTGCGTAACAGATGTACAGCAAGGTGGCCCTTCCTTGAAACGACGCCACGTGCGCGATGAGGAGCGCTCCCGTCGACGCCGAGACCATCGGCGGCACGACCGGCATCAGCCATCCGCCGAACGCCGCGTCGGGTCGAACCCTCATCTCGGTGAAGAGGCGAAAGGGAATCAGCACCACGGTAATCAAGCCGCCCACGGTGCCCAGGGTCCACAGGACCCAGTCAAGGTCGACGGCCACGCGAAGCCCCAGCAACGAGTGGGCGGCCAAAATCGCACCGGCACCCACCGTCATGAACGCCATTGGTGGGGCGCCGTAGAAATGAGACATCTGAACGTCGTGGTGGTAGCTGCGCGCGAGCGTCGGCGAGCGCAGCCAGTGCCGGGCCGTCGCTACCAACAAGCTGACGAGCATTCCCGCGGCGACGAGCCACACGAGTTCGCAGAACACTCGGAGTCCGGGAACGTCGAACGGGAGCGAGGCGCCCGCGTTCGCCACGATGCCCGTTCCCATCACCGACGCGTACCAGTTGGGCCCCAGATACCTTTCCTTCGGCCCTTCGGCATCGGTGACGGCGAGAACGCCGAGACCAGCGTGTCCTTCATTCACGATGTCCTCCTTTGATCGACGCGACGTGATAACGACCTCGTGCGTCACCATTCCATCGTCGACCAGATCTCGACGCCGCGGAAGACCGGATTTTCTGCTATCGCTATAACGTTTCCTTATGCCTCTGACGGAACCCGTGCCCGACCTTCGCTCGCTCGATCTTTTGCACAGCGTCGCCGAAACGGGCTCGATTCGTCAGGCGGCACTGCTGCACCAGATGAGCCAACCGGCGGCCAGCATGCGACTACGCACCCTCGAAAAGACGTTGGGTCTCCAACTCCTCGACCGCTCGCACGGTCGTGCCCAACTCACGTCGTCGGGCGCCGCGGTCGTTCAGTGGAGCGCGGAAGTGCTCGCCCCGATGAGAGAACTCTTGTTGGGCGCCCGTGCACTCAACGCCGACAGTGCGACGCGACTGCGCGTCGTGGCGAGTCTCACGGTGGCCGAGTATCTGGTTCCGGGTTGGCTCGCGCGCCTACGACACTCCGATCCGACACTCATGATCTCGCTCCAGATGGGCAACTCGACGCACGTGACCGAGGTAGTCCTCAGCGGAGACGCCGACGTCGGGTTCGTCGAAGGTCGACACGCACCGTCCGAGCTCGCGTCACGAGTGATGCTGACGGACGATCTCGTCGTCGTGGTCGCCCCGACGAGCCCACTCGCCCGGCGAAAGAAGGCACTCACGGCGCGAGAACTTTCGAGCGTTCCTCTGGCGTTGCGAGAAGCGGGCTCGGGGACGCGCGAAGTCCTCGAGGTGGCGATGCGATCACTCGACCTCTCGGTGACGCCGCTCGTACAACTTGGCTCAACCACCGCCATCAAAGCAGCCGTCGCGTCGGGCGTCGGCGCCGGCGTCCTCAGTCGCCTCGCGGTGGAGTCCGACGTACTGGAGGGTCGACTGGTCGTAGTGAAAATCGACGGCCTCTCGCTCGAACGCTCGATTCGCCTGGTGTGGGCGAGGGGCACCTCGCTCACCCCGGCCGCCAAGCGCCTCGTGCGTGTCGTCGAGAGTGCTCGTCCCCCCAGCTGAGTCCGACTCAGCTTTTTGGAATGGAGATACTGACGAAGAAATCGCGGATGCTTTGCGGCGTGTAACAGATCTTGGCGGAACCCGCGAACAGCGACTGTCCAATCGACGCGGCCCAACACGCCGTGATGAGCGCGTACGTGTCGATATCGGGATCGAGCCAGCCGAGTGGCTTGGCCGCTTCGATGACGTTGATCCAGCGATCGAATTGGACTTCGAGTACGGCGCTGAATTCGCGCTGCGTCTCTTCGTCCAGCCAGATGTCGATGAGAAGTTTCGTTATCTTCCACTGGTCGCCACTTTGACCGTGCGTCCACGCGAGGACGACGTTGTCGCCGAGTGCGCTCCAAAATGTTGCTTGATCCTGCTCAACGATCGCCGTCTCGGCCAGTACGAGGAACTCGTGCAGCGGCGCCGTCAATCGCGCGTACGCTGACGCTTGTGCCTCGGCAATGAGCTGATTGCGCGATTGAAAGTGGTAGTAGATCGTCTGCACGCCAACGTGCGCTTGATCGGCGATGTCGGCGAGGTGAACCTCGCTGCTCGCTCGTTCAGCCAACATACGTTCGGTGACGTCGATGATGTGTTGTCTCGTGCTCGAGTCCCCCTTACTCACGGCCGCCCCTTCGTGAGTCACTCGATTCTCCAGGATGCAACTTCACAAGGGCTCCTCTTCAAAAAATTTTTACAGGGCTCGACCAGGCAAGAGAACGTCCCACCCCACTATGAACCTAGATTCTCCGCACTATGTAACGAGATTCCAGATTGTGAAAGTGAGGTCCACTCGCGACGCCGACCGAGCGCGCGAGGCGGCTCTTAACGGTCGTGACGCGTAACGCCGGGTGCGACGACGTCGACCCGTGCGAACGTACGACGCAACCACCTCTTGGATATCCGTGCCGGTCGTCTTACGAACAATTTCGACCATAAGCGACGCGACCACTTGAACGAACAGGGTCTCGTCGATCTTTGGCGTGCGCCAACTCCTGAAAGAACCCTTATCTAAGGGCCTCCGACTTTCGGGGTCCGCGTGTCGGCGCATCGAAGAAGTGGAGGAGATCAGCGAGGGAGAATCGGCGGTGCCCGTACGTCGAAGTCGAGCTCGTACAAGCCCCTACGCCGTCTCCGCATTGAATGAATCCGATCCGACGACGTTGTACCAGACGTGGAACCGCGGTAGCGAGCACCGTGTTGATGTTGAGAGCGCTCCTACGCAACTTCTAAGAGTCAGTCGTCGCCGAGTGGTGAACGCTGAGCGTGGTCGCGTTGTTCTGGCGCGCCACCTGAAAGCTCAAACCAGCGTGATCGACCGAGGCCACGGCGACGTTGTTCCATTGAGCCGGGCGCGCAGCGAGCGGGACCGCCCATTTGGTGTTCGTCGGTGACGCGTGTGCTGACCTAGTCCGAACGCCCGCTGTCGCTACGCCCAGCACCGCGAACGTAGGAGGGGGGCAAACTCTTTAGAATCGAATCCATCGACACGCACACGAGTTCGACGCTCATTCGATGCCGAGTGGCCGCCGTCATCCTCAGCTCCCTATTCGCCCTCAGTCTCGTCGCCGTTTCATCGTCCACGGTCGCGATGGCATCGACGTCGAGCCCGTCGACGATTGTCGCCTTCGACGCTCCGTTGCTCGGTGCCCCGCCCGCGACGAGCCCGGCGGTCGTGGCAGTTGTCGGTGGCGCGCAGGGTAAGGGCTACTACGTGCTGCGCGCGGACGGAGCCGTCGACTCGTACGGCGCGACCAGCTACGGCTCTTTGACTGTTGGAAGTCTCCCGAACGGCATAACCGCGACGGGCATCGCGCTCGACTCGGCGACCGGCGGATACTGGATCGTCGCTTCGAACGGAAAGGTCCAGGGTTTCAACGCTCCGTATCACGGCGAGACACTCGTCCCGGCGGGAGGCTGGGGTCAACACCCGGCCGCCGTCGCCATCGCCGCCGCGCGCGACGGATCGGGCTACTACGTGCTGCGCGCGAACGGCGACGTGTACGGGTACGGCGTGAAGGGACACGGCTCACTCGCCGGTCACCTCTTCTACCGGACGATCGCCCCGGTGGTCGCGGTCGCCCTGGCACTGGATCCGGCGACGGGTGGGTACTGGATCGCGACGTCAACCGGGGACGTCGCCAACTTCGACGCCCCCAACTACGGCTCGCCCCTCGCGAGCACTCACGGCACGTACCGCGGGGTGCCCGTCAGTGGACTCGCGGCCACGCCCAGTGGCACGGGCTACTACGTACTGGCCGCCAACGGAGCGGTCACGGGGTTCGGTGCCGCGCGGCGCGCGCCGAACCCGACGACGACCGTGCCGGAGGGAGGTTTCGCGAGCGCCCTCGCGGTGAATTCGCAGACCGGAGGCTTCTACGTGGGGATCGATGTCACGCCACTCGGCGGCTACCTCAACCCGTTGCGCTCGGTCACCTCGCTCCTCCCCCAAGAGATAGACCAGGGCGTCGACTACTGCGGATCGGGGCCGATCTACGCACTCGGCAACGCCGTCGTGGAGAATCTCTACGACCCGGGTTGGCCGAGTGGCGTGTTCATCTCCTACCGATTGACGAGTGGACCGGCGAAGGGCCGCTACGTCTACGTCGCCGAAAACGTGACGCCCGACGTCGTGATCGGCGAGCACGTAAACGCATCGACCGTCGTGGGCGTGGTGCACGACGCGAAGACCTGTCTCGAGACGGGTTGGGCGGATCCGCCCTCGTCACCGGAAAAGGCCGAGGGCCACGTCGAGTACAACGGCAAGAACTCAACCGCCTTCGGCCTGAACTTCAGTTCACTTTTGCAGGCCCTCGGCGCCCGGCCGGGTCTCCCCCAACCCTTCGGACCGCCCGGTTCCCTGCCCCTCGGTTGGCCGACGTGGTGAGGTTCGCGAAGACCGCGTCCGACGTCGCCTACGCTCCGATCTCTCGGAAAGGCGTTCGTTCGTCACGGCCTTTAGGGCCGGTCCACTACTCGAGAACCAGCCCACGTGGAGCCGGCGACGAGAATCGAACTCGCGTTCTCTGCTTGCGAAGCCGGGAAACGTTCCGCGCGTTCCCTGTCGTAGCTCTTACTCAACGTCAGTGACGTCTGGGCGCTCCGGCCGGCCGCTGCATGAACCAGTTCGGCACTCCAAGCACCCGTTTTTCAGCGATGACGGTGAAGCCAAAGCGCGTGTAGAGCCGCACGTTGTCCTCGGTTTCCGTTTCCAGATAGCCCATGAGGTGCGCGTCATCGATACGGCGACAGTATTCATCAAGGATCTGTGAGCCGATTCCCTCACCCCGAAGATGGGCATCAACCGCCAGCGGTCCGAGGTGTGAATGCGTCTCCTTCGGATCGAGTGCGCCCCACGCGCCCAGCCATCTGGCTGTACGGACGAAGGAACGCGGTCCACACGAGAGTAACGAAGGAACAGCGCTAACGAACTGGCGTGTCGTCGGTTGGCAAGTTCGCGGAGGCGCGACGCCGGTGACTCCAACGATGGTCCTCCCGTCGAGTGCGACGAGGGGGGTCTGCGACGGTGCGACACGAAAGAGTGCGCCGAAGACAGTCTCAAGACGTCGGCGGCGAGATTCCGGGTCTTTTCCGAATACGGCGACGGGGATGGGGTTATCACGGAAGCCCCGTGCGAGTAGTTGGACGGCGGCAGGATATTCGTCCGGCTGGAGGTCGCGCACCTCAACCGTTGGCATCAGCTCTGCAATTCTGACGCTCGACACTCCGATGGCTCGTGAGGAAGTGGTCGATCACGGGGGTGCTCGAGTTGCCCGTGAGCGTATTGCTCGTGACAGGGGCAGCAGAAAGGAGGGGCGCGCGGGTAAGCACTCCGGCGCCACCGCCGGAGTGGACCCAGCGCGGGTCGAACGAATCCGACCGGTCCCCGATTCCTTCACGTGGACCAAGTGCCACTCGTTCGGAAGTTGACAAGTAAGTCATGGAACCTCGATTCCTTGTTTTCAAGCCCCAAAGTTGGCCCATTCGAAACGATACGGACGGTCGGAGGTCGACGCCAAGGGTGCCTACCCACCACGTAAGGGGAGGCCAGCACGACTAGGGGCGGCCAAAGAATTGCTCGAAATCTTGTCAAGTCAAACGACGGCAACCTCCAACAGCGTCATGAGAAGGGAGTGCCTCCGGTTTGGTTGATAAGTTCACGAATACCACGGGCGCGTACGGGCACGCAACACGGGACAACGGTGGTACTTCGTGACCACTGCGGGCCACCCTCTAACCACGGCAGATAGACGGACGTGGAGGAAGACCGTCTCGACTTTTGTTCTGACACCTAGGATTGACGCCCCGAACTCACCTTCGGCCTTTCAGGTCTACCTACTTCCGAGGCGTAGGCCGGGAGGGGATGAACTTGACGAACCACTCGTTGACTCGTGAAGTGAATTCGATCAACTGAGTAGGAACGATCATGGCCAACGCGAACGTGACACTGCCGTTACTTCCCCTGAAATCCGGGGTGGTCCTGCCGGGCATGGTCTTTACCATGGCCCTCGAGTCCAACGAGGCGCGCGTCGCCGTCGAAGCCGCGCGATCGGCCGGCGGCCATCTGCTATTGGTTCCCCACATCGAAGGCCGCTACGCCACCGTCGGCGTCATCGCCGAGGTGATGGAAGAGGGCACGCTTCCCGGAGGGCTCGACGCGTCCACGATCCGAGGAGATCAGCGCGCCGTGATCGGCACGGGCGTCCCGGGGACGGGTGACGCCCTCTGGGTGGAAGCGGAGCCGATCGATGAAGGTGACGCGAGCCAGGCTTCGGTCGAGCTCGCCCGAGAGTACCGCGCCGTACTCGAGAACATCCTGCTGAGCCGCGGGGCTCGCCAAGTCGCCGCCCAGTTGCGCGAGGTCACGGAGCCGGGACGTCTCGCGGACGTCGCGGGGTACTCGCCTGACCTCTCACTGTCACAGAAGGTCGAAGTCCTCGAAACCGTGGACGTCGAAACTCGTCTTCGTCTCGTACTCGGGTGGGCGCGCGATACCCTGGCGGACTTGACACTTCGAGAGCGAATCAAGAACGACGTCGAAGAGGGCATGGAAAAGACCCAACGTGAGTTCTTGCTGCGCCGCCAACTCGAAGCGATCAAGAAGGAGCTGGGGCAACTCGGTGACGGCGACGAAGCCGACCCCGACGACTACCGGGCCAAGATCGCCGAACGGGATCTGCCCGAACACGTTCGAACGGCCGTCACTCGTGAAGTCGACAAGCTCGAGCGCACGAACGATCAGAGCCCCGAGACGGGATGGATCCGCACGTGGCTCGACACGATCTTGGAGATCCCCTGGGGCAACGAGTCCGAGGACCGCTTGGACGTCGCCGAGGCGTCGCGAATCCTCGACGCCGATCACGACGGCCTCGAAGACGTGAAGGAACGGATCCTCGAGCACCTCGCCGTGCGCAAGCTCCAAGCCGAGCGCGGTCTCGCGCCCGTCGACGGTCGCGGGTCGGGGGCAATCCTGGCCCTCGTCGGTCCGCCGGGCGTGGGCAAGACGTCGCTCGGTCAATCGATCGCAAACGCGCTTGGGCGCAAGTTCGTCCGGGTCTCCCTGGGTGGCGTCAGAGATGAAGCGGAGATCCGTGGACACCGGCGGACCTACGTTGGTGCGCAACCGGGACGACTGGTGCGGGCTCTTCGAGAGGCGGGAACGATGAACCCCGTCATCGTGCTTGACGAAATCGACAAACTTGGATCGGACTTTCGAGGAGACCCGTCGTCGGCCCTGCTCGAAGTCCTCGACCCGGCGCAGAACCACACCTTTCGCGACCACTACCTCGAAGTTGACCTCGACCTCTCGCGCGTCATGTTCGTCGCCACGGCCAACGTGATCGACACCATCCCCGGAGCCCTCTTGGACCGCCTCGAGGTGATCCGCCTGGACGGCTACACCGAGTCCGAGAAGGTCTCCATCGCCAAACACCACTTGCTCGGTCGCCAATTGGCTCGCGCGGCCCTTCGCGAAGACGAGGTCGAGATCGACGATGAGGCACTGCGCACCATCGTGGCTGACTACACCCGTGAAGCGGGTGTGCGATCCCTCGAGCGCGAACTCGGGCGACTGCTACGCAAACTTGCGACGAAACTTGCGGCCGGCGAACGTGAAGCCCCGATCACCGTCGGTGCGTCCGACGTCGTCACCTGGTTGGGTCGTCCCCGGTTCTACTTCGAACCGGCCGATCGCACCAGCGTCCCGGGTGTAGCGACGGGCCTGGCCGTCACCGGCGCCGGCGGCGACGTGCTCTTCGTTGAGGCGAGCGTCGCCGACGGTCCAGAGGGACTCACACTCACTGGTCAATTGGGCGACGTCATGAAAGAGTCGGCCGAGATCGCCATGTCCTACGTGCGCTCGCACGCGGAGGAGCTCAACATCGATCCGAAAGCTTTCGTCGGGAAACGATTCCACCTTCACGTCCCCGCGGGCGCCGTCCCGAAGGATGGCCCCTCTGCGGGCGTGACCATGACCACGGCACTCGTGAGCCTGCTGCGCAATGAACCCGTGCGATCCGTCGTCGGTATGACGGGGGAGGTGACGTTGCAGGGACGAGTTCTGCCCATCGGTGGCCTCAAGCAGAAGGTCCTGGCCGCGCACCGCGCGGGGCTGAGCGAGGTGGTGCTGCCCCAACGCAACGCCCCAGACCTCGAGGACGTGCCCGAAGAGATCCGCAATCTCATGACCTTCCACGTGGCTGGCACCATCACCGACGTCCTTCGCAGCGCCCTCAGTGGCGGCATCGACGCACACGACGGCGGACGGTTGCCGGAGGTCGCCTGACGTGAAGACGTCACGACAGACTTGAGCCGCTTTCGAATGGACGTTGCTGTTGCGCCGCGTTCGTTGTGGTGGGCAGTGGCGCCGTTCGAGCGACTGAGCCATGGTCCTGACTCGGGTACTCGAACGCCCGCTCGAACGTTCGCGTATCGTCTTCGCGAAGGCCCGTAGAGGATCGAAGGCACTGCGATGGACTGGATAACGTCAGGAGTGGGTCACGCTGAGTGGTCGTCGCGTATCGCGAACCACGACGCCAAAGAGCGCGCCGCCCAAGAGATGGCGGGTCGGCTGCACGACGGCGACGTCGTTGGTGTCGGCAGCGGCTCGACGAGTTACCTGACCCTGCGCGCTCTCGTCAATCGCTCACGTGCGAAGGGGTGGCAGTTCAGCGCGATCACGGCGTCGTTGGAGATGGAGATCGCGTGCCACGAGTTGAACGTCGTGACGTCCAGTCTTCTTCAGCGGCGACCGGACTGGTCGTTCGACGGCGCGGATGAGATTGATCTCGAGCGCAACATGATCAAGGGACGTGGGGGCGCCATGGTTCGCGAAAAACTGATCATGGCGAGCTCACTCGATCGCTTCGTCGTCATCGATGAATCGAAGCGCGTCGATCGACTCGGATCAAACGTCGCCGTACCACTCGAGGTCATTCCCGAGGCGTTCAACCTCGTGCGCTCTCAACTGGAGGGAACGTTCCAGGTTCACTCATCGCTACTTCGCCGGTCGGACGCGAAAGACGGCCCCGTCGTTACGGAGCGAGGCAATCTCATCGTGGACGTCCACTTTGTCGAAGTGAACGAAGACCTTGACTCGAAAGTAAACTCCCTGCCCGGCGTCGTAGGATCGGGTCTCTTCTTCGGCTTTCACCCGACGATCATCAGCGCCTGACGTCGTCGGGTCCCCGTCAAAGGACGCGTCATGGCGACCACCCTCACGCCGATCTCTTCGCACTGGGCGTCGATTCGTCAGCGTAGGGACGCAAATGAATCAAGTGGGAAAATAGTCAGGATTGTGTCAATTTCTGAGAGCCGAAGAGTGTTACGCTCCAGGGTAAGGACGTCTAGACCCAGCTTTCCTCTCCCCTGACAACTAGTCAGGGACGACGGAAGAAGGTGCGTGGTGGGACTTCCTGGAATGGTGCTCAGCGCCATCACGACCGCCGTTGGCGCGATCATGTACTGGGCCGTCACCTATCAGGGTACGGGCTTTCGCCTCTCGACGGTGGGCATAATCCTCATGATCGTCGGGGCCATCGGCTTTGTCGCCTCGGCCATTATCTTCGCCGTCTCGCGTGGCCCCGTTCGTTCGAGCAGACACTCCCTGGACCGTGAGGTCGTTGACTCGCAAGGAAAGACGAGTTCAGTTCATGAACGCTCAGACTGACGACGTCCGCCCCGGGGTCGTGGGAGCGACGCAAGAGAACGCAAGGGTTTGCAGTACTCGTGAGAGGCAACTACCTCTCCGAGAGATTAGGAGAAAGTGACGAATCATGGGCAAGAAGGACAAAGCTCGCAACACCGTTCAGGTCGCTAAGGGCAAGGTGAAGGAAGCAACCGGGAGGACCATCGGCGACGAGAGTCTCGAAGCCTCGGGTAGAACCGACCAGATGAAGGGCAACCTGAAACAAGCCGGAGAGAAGGTCAAGGATGCTCTCCAAGAATAGAACGACTGTCCACTCGTTGGACACAACAAACCGCCCGTCGACAGGGATTACGCGCCTCCCCCTAATCCCTGTCGACGGCGATTCCTCAAGGAACATCGTCGACAACGGCCCAAAGATCATGCTTAGTGGGAGCGGAACCAATCAACTATCGGGTCAGCCGCTGACGTCACTCGAACTTCTGCGACAGCTCGAGGCGTTCGTTCGCGAACTCTTTGAGATCACGTCGACGGATTGAAGAAAGCCAACGGTTTCTGGCACCAACAGGATGCCCATCCTGATTCACGCTCGTGCCGCCACGTCCGTGCGATCGACGTGGCGTACTCGACGGCACGTCTTGACCACCAAGAAAGGAGAAGACTGATGAAACTATTTGTCCGACGCCAAGCGTCAGATGATCGCCAGTTGAAGCTCATTGCCCGAGCTGACCAACGCAAAGCCGATCGTCAGCGAGAAACGCGGACGAACTCGAGCGAGTCACCCCAACTCCACGCTCGCGTCATGTCCGAAGAAGAACGTACGCGTTCGCTTCGACTTTCTGCCGATCGTCAGTGGACTCCTTCGTGACCAAATACGACGTCTCGTCGAGAAGGTCGTTGGCCGCTGCCAGTCCGCGAGCGATGAACCAGAGGGTTCTTGACTCTTCTGAAGGGCCGAGTGCTCCATCATCGCACTCGAAGGTTGAGTGGCCGCTGTTGCCCTGGCCGCGGGGACCTCTCAGCGCGACGGTTATCTCTGCTCTGCAACGAGAGCCGGGAACGCTCGGCGCCACGCCACCCGTCGGACTCGTCGACGCTCTCAGTGACGATGATTTTTCATTGGCTCTCTATCTCTGTTACGAGTTGCACTATCGCGGCGCGACGAACGCCTACTGGGAGTGGGATCCCGAACTGCTGACGTTCCGAGCCGAGCTCGAAGGCGTCTTCGAAGACCGACTCCGTGATGAAGTTCGCCACGACGGATTCATCGACGAACGCGACGTGGTCCAGGCCCTTGAGCAACTCATCGGATCATCGCTAGGCCCGTCGCTGTCGGCGTACCTGCTCGAAGAGGGGACGTTGGATCAGCTGCGCGAATTCTGCGTTCACCGCTCCGCCTACCAGCTGAAAGAAGCGGATCCTCACACGTTTGGCATTCCGAGGCTGACCGGCGAAGCCAAAGCCGCCATGGTCGAGATCCAGTTCGACGAGTACGGCTCGGGTGACGCCTCTCGCATGCACGCCACGCTCTTCGGCAACACCCTGACCGCGCTCGGCCTTGACCGTTCGTACGGCTCGTACGTGGAAGTCCTTCCGGGCACGACGCTCGCGACCGTCAATCTGGTGTCGATGTTCGCACTGCATCGACGTTGGCTGCCCGCGCTGGTCGGGCACCTCGCGGTCTTCGAAATGACCTCGGTCGAGCCAATGGGACGTTACAGTCGAGCGCTGGAACGCTTCGGCGTGGCGCCCGAGGGGCGACACTTCTACGACGTGCACGTGAACGTCGACGCGCGTCACGCGCAGATCGCTCGCGACCGATTGGTCGCCGGATTAATCGAAGCGCAGCCGCACGTCGGGGCGGAACTGATCTTCGGGGCCGCCGCCGTGTTGATGTTAGAACAACGTTTCAGTGACCATCTCCTCGAAGCCTGGTCGAACAGCCGCTCGTCGCTGGTTCCGTGGGAGTTGAAGGTTTCCTAGGGGCTGGCAACTCCTGCGTGGCCTTCGAGGGACGGAGAAGAAATGATTCGTCGTAGTTCCGCACCGCGGACGACCGCAGAAAGACGTTGACGTAGAGTCCCATGACGATGGCGCGCAAGGGAAAGTCCAAGGTCCAATCCCTCGACGCTGGGTCGAGGTGGCTGAAGTACGTGCGCGCCGCAGGCCCCGGACTCATCACCGGAGCCTCCGACGACGATCCCTCGGGGATCGCGACCTACGCCCAGGCCGGATCGAGGTACGGGCTGTCGTTCCTCTGGGCCGCACTGCTCTCCTTTCCCCTCATGGTCGCGGTTCAAGAGATATGTGACCGAACGGCCCTCGCGACGGGCCGGGGCATCGGAGAACTCGCGGCCGATCGTTTCCAGCGAGTTGGTAGGACGATTATCGCGGTGCTCCTCGCCGTGCTCATGGTGGCCAACACGTTGAACATCGCCGCGGACCTGGTCGCCATCGGATCGGGAATGAACCTCCTGAGGGCCGGACCCACGTGGCTCTGGGCGCTGCTCTCTGGCGTGCTCATCACGATCCTCGTCGTCAAGGGCACGTTCGCTCGTATCAACAGCGTCTTCAAGGTGTTGGCGGCGGCGCTGCTCGTCTACCTCGTGGTCGCCGTGATCGTCACGCACAATTGGGTTCGAATCGTTCTCTACAGCGTTCTCCCCCACGTGCAGTTCACTAGGGCCTACATCGCGTTGTTGGTCGCCATCCTCGGCACCACGATCTCGCCGTACCTCTTCTTCTGGCAGAGCGCCAATCGTTTGGAGGAGATGCGCGAAGAGATTGAGGGCGGGGACGATCCCGCCCCGCTCAAGTCGAGGAGCCGTTCGCGGGCGAAACTCAAGCAGCGCACGAGTCGGGTCGACGTGTTCACCGGCATGGCCTTTTCCAACATCGTGATGTTCGCGATCATCGCCGCGACCGGCGAGACACTGCACGTGCACGGCGTCACCAATATCCAAAGCGCCGCTCAAGCGGCCAGCTCGCTGAAACCCTTCGCCGGGAAACTGGCCAGCGTGATCTTCGCGCTGGGTTTCATCGGGAGTGGCCTGCTCACCGTGCCCGTACTCGCCGCGTCAGGGTCGGTCGGACTTTCGGGTCTCCTCGGCAAGGACTGGGGATTCTCCAGGTCGGTTCGTGACGCCCCGCTGTTCTACGGGCTCGTGGCCGTCGGCACGCTCGGTGGCACCGCGTTGAGTCTGTTGCACGTCAACCCCATCAAACTTTTGGTCTTCGTCGCGGTGATCAACGGCGTCATCGCGGCGCCACTCCTGATTATCGTCATGATCGTGTCAAACAATCGTCGTCTCATGGGCAACTACGTCAACGGTCACGCCGCCAACATCCTCGGCTGGCTCACCTGCGCGATCATGACTGCAGCGTCCCTGGCGCTCTTCGTCACCGGTGGTATCTCCTTCTAATGCTCGACCGCACACGGCCCCCGCTCGAGCGCGTCGAGACGTTCTTGACGAGAGACGAGGCGAGACGCGCTCGGCGCTGGACGGCGATACTGCGCTCAACGTTGGCGCACATGAAGATGAATCGCGTGAACATCGCCGCGGGCGCGTTCGCGTACCGCTGGTTCCTCGCCATCTTTCCCATCATCATCGCCCTCTTGGGCATCGCCACGCTCGTCACGGTGTCGCGCACGTTCGTCCTCGACCTCTTACACGGCGTCACCAAATCGCTCCCCTCCGGTGCGGCGGCGGTCTTCACCGGTGCGATCTCGCACGCCACGCAACGATCCAGCGCCGACCTGATCACGACGGTGGTGGCGTGCGTGGTGGCGCTGTGGAGCGCGACGTCGGGCATGGTGATCGTCGAGGAAGGCTTGGACATGGCCTACGACCTTCCGAGGGACCGCTCGTTCCTCTCCAAGCGGCTCGTGGCCTTGCCACTGCTGCTCGGCGCGACCGTCCTCGGGAGCGCCGCGTCGGCGCTCATTATCTTCGGCCCACAGTTGGGCCACGTCATCAAGGACACGTCACCCATTGGCGGCACCGCCTTCAGTGCGGTATGGACGGTGCTGCGATTTCTCATGGCGCTCGGTTTGATGAATCTCTTGATGTCGGTGCTCTACTACGTGGCTCCCAATCGTGCGCGCGCACGGTGGCGTTGGTTCAGCCCCGGGGCGCTGATCGCGACCATCCTGTGGGCGCTCGTCTCGTGGGGCTTCTCTTTCTACACGTCGAGCTTCGGATCCTACGGCAACACCTACGGCGCCTTCGCGGGCGTCGCCATCCTCATCTTCTGGCTGTACCTCACCGGGCTCGCCATCTTGGTCGGCGGTGAAGTGAACGCCGCGATCGAACGCCTCGGCGTGCCAGCGGACGAGCCAACGGCGGCGCTTGCAGAGGCACCGCCGACAACGTAAGGCCGCACTCGAGCGCCGTCTACTCCAAGGCGAACTGGTTTTGCGACGCGACGCTCGACGGGTCAAGGTCACTGACGATGCCGACGTGCTGATGTTTCGCGCCGATCAGGAGCCCCGCGACCACGGCCGCCATCGCCACCAGTGCCGCGCTCACTTCGAAGGCCGTCGTGTAACCGTGGACCGTTCCCGCCCTCAGCGTCGACGCGTTGTGAACGCGAAGCGCCAAGTAGGTGACCGTCGCCGACGCCGCGATGGTGTTCAACAACGCGGTGCCCAGTGCGCCACCGACCTGCTGGGTGGTGTTAACGAGGGCACTCGCGACGCCCGCGTTCTCCTCGTCGACGCCAAAGAGTGACGTGCTGTTCATCGGTACGAACGTGATTCCCATTCCGATGCTCACCAGGATCTCACCCGCCAAGACGTGCGTCACGAAGGAGCTGCTCGGCGTGAGACGTGAGAACCAGAGCAGTCCCAACGTCGCCAAAGAGAGACCGGTGAGCAGGAGTGCCCGCGGTCCGGTTCTTGGCAGGAACCTACTCGAGAGACCCGCGCCCACGATGATGCCCGCCGAGAACGGTAGGAAGGCGAAGCCCGTCTTCAGCGCGCTGTAGCCCAGGGTTCCTTGCAAGAAGTAGGTGAGAAACAAGAACGTCCCGAGCATGGCCATGCCAACCAAGAGCGACGCGAGGAACGATCCACCGCGTTTGCGTTCGAGGACGACCTTGAGCGGTAGCAACGGGTGCGAGGAGCGCAGTTCGATGACGACGAAGGCCGCGAGGAACAAGACCGCGCCCACCAACAACGACACCGTCAGCGTCGATCCCCAACCGTGCGAGGCGACCATCGTGAAGCCGTAGACGAGGAGGAAGAGTCCCACCGTCGAGGTCAGCGCGCCGGGTAGGTCGTATCCGTGGCGGGTCTCCACTCGGCTCTCTCGAATCACCAGGGTGGCCGCGACGGCGGCGAAGATCGCGATGGGCACGTTGATCAACAGCGTCCAGCGCCACGACGCGTACTGGGTGAGCACGCCCCCGAGCACGAGGCCGATGGCGGCGCCACCGCCAGCGATGGCGCCGTAGACTCCGAACGCTCGCGCGCGCTCACGCGCTTCGGTAAAGGTCACCGTCAAGAGGGACAGGGCCGCGGGTGCCATGAGGGCACCGAAGGCTCCCTGAACGGCGCGCGCTCCAAAGAGCATGGCCTGGTTCTGCGCCAGTCCCGCGATACCCGACGCCACACCGAAGCCGACGAGTCCGATCACGAAGACGCGCCGGCGCCCCAGGTAGTCGGCGACGCGCCCGCCGAGCAACAAGAAACTTCCGAAGGCGAGCGTGTAGGCGCTCATCACCCACTGCCGGTTCGCGACAGAGATGTGCAGGGCGCGCTGCGCGCTGGGCAACGCCACGACGACGACCGTGGCGTCGAGCACGATGATGAGTTGGGCGATCGCGATGATGGCAAGGGTCCAGTAGCGCTTGGGATCCGGTACGGTCTCCTCGGGCGGGGCACTTTCATGAAGGACTTCGGTGGCCATGTTTCTCTTCTTTCTGGTATGACTGATACTGCGGGGGGCTGAATGACTTCGATGCAGTCAAGACTCTCGACGCGGACCGATTTAAATCGGAACTACCGTTCCGGATAATTTCCACTATAGTAACGATGGTTCCGTTTGTCAACCACGCCGTTTGGAGGTCTCATGACTGAGGATCACCGGCGCGCTCACGGGGCGCCGAGCGCGACAGAGACCGCGCCACCAGCCGTTTCAGACTGCGTCGAGTCGCGCCCCATGCGCGCCGACGCCGCCAGAAACCACGAGAAGATCCTCCAGGCCGCCGAAGAAATATTTGCCCTCGACGGCGTTATGGTTCCCATCGACATCGTTGCCGAGCGCGCGGGTGTCGGCATCGGGACCCTGTATCGCCACTTCCCCACGAAGGAGGCGCTCTACGAAGCGATCGTGATGACGCGTCTCACGGGTCTCGTGGCAACGGCCGACGAGTGCGTGAGCAATCCCAACGCGCAAGAGGGTCTCTGCACGTTCTTGCGCGAGTTCGCCCATCAGTCATCGGAGAAGAAGGATCTCTTCGACGCGCTCGGCCAGGCCGGCATTGACGTCAAGGCCCGCTTCTCTGACACCGTCGACGTACTGATGGCGCGGGTCGACACACTTCGTCAACGCGCCGTCGACGCGGGCACGGTTCGAGCCGACGTCGGCACGACCGACATCTTGAACCTGGTCATGGGGAGTTGCCACGCGGCCGGTCCGAGTGGTGTCGATGACTCGAGTCTCCAGCGACTCGTCGACATCATCCTTGCGGGCATCGAAAAGCGAAGCTGAGTTGCCCCGCGACCGGTGCGCCGGCGCGACCAAAGCCGACGTGACCTCCGCCAACCGCAATTCGTCGTGAGCGCCACGTACCGTTCACGATCGAACGCCCAAGAAACTCCTTGTGACAGAGGATTTTCTCCCGACTCCTTGGGCGATGTGTGCGCTGACAAAAGGGCTCATTTGGCCTCTTCCTCGATTTTGGCGAGTCTGGTCCGATACATGGTCAGGCTCTGGAGGGAACGGTTCGTTTCCTCGCTTGCACCCAGACGCTCAAGGGCTTGAGCGAGATAGGGGACGAAAAGGGTGGACTTTGTCGAAGGTTCGTCTGGGCGGAACTCTAGAGCCTTCGTGGGCTTCCAGGCGAAGAGTTTGTTGTAGACCGAATTGACCCAGGCCCACACTTCCTCGGGCGCTTCGAATGACCCCGCGCACCTTTGCAAGAGGCGCTCACTCTCGGCCCATTCCTCAGTGAAGTCGGGAAATGGGTTCTTCTTTTGCAACTTCGAGGGGTCCGTCGGAATGGCTGAATAGTCAGGCTCTCCCTTGGTGAAAGGGTCTTTGTAGTAGTCGCCGAAACTCGGAGGCTTAATTGGGGTTTCTAGGGTTGTAAGTGGATCGAGTGTGGACAAGTTTGCTGGGGGGCTTTGAGGCGTGGTCGCCGTACTAACTCGATTCCTGTCACGCCAAACGTCAATGACAATCAAGACAAAAAGAATCGCCGCGACGGCACCTAAAATGGGGACCTCAACAGTCTTCGCGAGCAGAATCAAAATGGCCAAGAGGACGCTCCCGTACCAGTCTCGCCTACGCATAAATCCGAGCATAAACCAGTAACCCCTTGGGTTCTGATGTCACACCCACCTGCGAAAATGTATCCATGAACAACCGCACGACCATAGCCACACTGAGCCTCGAAGTCACCTCTGAGGCCGACGCTTACGCCTACTTCGAAAAGCTCCGTTGGGCTGATGGCGCGACGTGTGCACACTGTGCCAGCGCCAACGTGTACTTCATTGCGCCTGCCAACGGCGTGTCTCGATCTACGCGAACAGGTGCGCAGTCCGAGCGTCGTGTGTGGCGTTGCCGTGACTGCAAAAAGCAGTTCAGCGTCATCACCAACACGATGATGCACGGCACCAAAATCGCTCTTCGTATCTGGCTCATGGTGATTTTCGAACTGTGTTCTTCCAAGAACGGTGTCGCCGCTCGCGAAGTTGAGCGCAAGTACGGAGTCGCTGGTCGTAGTGCGTGGTTCATGTTGCACCGAATTCGTGAGGCCATGAGCCACGACGATTTCACGATGTTCGAAGGTGACGTGGTTGCCGACGAAACGTGGATTGGTGGCGACCCAAAGAACATGCACGCCGACAAGCGACCTGCCTTTCACGCTCGCACTAAGACTCCAGTTGTGACCCTCATCAACTCTCAGACCGGTGAGGCTCGCTCCAAGGTCGTCACCGGTGTGACCGGTGGCACAATGCGCCGAATCATGTTGGCGAACGTCAACATGGGCGTATCGACACTTCACACTGACTCGGCCAAGGTCTACGGCGACATTGGTTGGTGGTTCGCCGGTCACCACGTCGTGAACCACTCGATAGGCGAGTACGTGACCGAAAAGAGTCACGGTACGAACATGGCGGAGAACTTCTTCAGCCAACTGAAGCGTTCGATTGACGGAACGCACCACTCGGTGAGCCGAGAGCACTTGCACCGTTACTTGAATGAGTTCGACTACCGCTACAGCACTTGTGACCTCACGGACACTGAGCGCATGGCAGACCTCGCGACGCGAGTTGCCGGACGCCTGACCTACAAGGCGATTACTCGCTAATTCCTTCGGCCTCTGCGCGGTCCAGTTCCTCGTCCGCGTCAGACTCCACGAGGGCCTGTGCGACCTCTTCAGGATCGTTGCCGAGCAAGGTGAATCGCTCGTCCAGATCGGGCTTGAACTTGCGTTCCATGACTTCATTCTACGCCTAAGCGTTCGCAAATTTGGCGGTGTATCGTCCGACCTACACGCCTACCTAGGGAGAGAAAATGACGCTGAAAGAGAAGTACCAAGCCTTGCTGACCAAAGATCTTGGAACGCCAACTGAGACTGACCCGATTATCTACATAGGAAATTTTTTCGGTGCGGTTAGCGCGTGCATAATCGGCCTCGCTGCGGAGATAGATATCCTCCGCGATGAACTGGTCGCTAAGGGACTGCTTGAGGGCGAGGAGGTTCTCTAAAGTCGGATCAAAACCTTGGTTATTGGGGCTATTCACGGCAAAGCCCTTTTGTCAGCGCACACATCGCCACTCCTTGACTTTGATATCAAACTGATGTTATATTCGCATCATGTTGATATCAGACTTTGTCGAGAGCATCCGGGGGGACTTCCAGAACGTGGCCGAGATCGCGGGGCCCGAGACGGCGTCCGTCGTCGAACGCCTCGGCGCCGCGCTGGAGCCAGCGATGCAGAAGCACTTCTTGGACGCGCTGAACGAACTCGTGCAAGAGTTCAACCTCCACGACGGCGCCCCCCTCACGTTGAGCTTCGAAGGTGACGCGGTGCGCCTCACGCGTCTCGTTCCCGTCAGCCCCGTGACGACCCCGCCCACCGGTGACTACTCGGCGCGTATCGCGCTACGTCTCACCGACGATCTCAAAGAGAACATCGAGAACCTCGCGACCGACGTGGGCTCGTCCGTCAACTCGTGGATCGTGCGCTCGCTCGAGCGATCGGTTCGAAGTGATCCTTCGGGATCGCTCGTCGTTGGAAAACGTCAGCTGCGCGGCAAGGGCCGCGCCTAACTCGAAGATCGGCGTGCGCCATGAGATACCGTGCTACGCGTCTACCGGGCGCGACGCTCGAACAGTCGTACCGCCAAGTCCGACACGCGACGTTGAACTTCGAGACCGTGGGGGGTGATCGCTCGTCACCGGACGACGCCTCTCGTGGGGCGTCGCACCAGTTGTTGTACTTCCCCGCGAAGGTCGCGGAGAGGATCGTCGTAACGAACAAGCGAAGGGAAGTCAACATGACCAGTGAACCTGACCACACCGCGAGGACCAACGACACTTCGTCGACCCGTCGACCCGAGTCCCCTCTCGAGAGGACCGTGACCTTCTCCCCCTCGGGTCCCCTACGGGTGAAGATCAGCACGAGGAGCGGGGTCGTGCGCGTCCGCGCGCTCGAAGGGAACCAACTCGACGTCACGCTGCGCGCGAGTTCGGCGAAGTTCCAACACCTCCTCGAGCTCGCCACCGTCAACTTCGACGCGGCGAACGCCACGTTGGAGATTGAATCGCAGCCGGGGCTCTCCTCGGGCTCGTTGCGCGCAATGCGCGGTTCACCGAGGTCGTGGTTCGACTTTGGCGGCTCCGACCTCGACGTCTTCGTCACGCTGCCCCACGACTCCTCCTTGGAGATAAAGACAGTCTCGGGCGACACCGAACTGACCGGTGTCCTGGGTGACGTCGACGTGTCGAGCGCCTCGGGCGACGTGCGCGCTCTCGACTCGTGCCGCACCCTCGAGGTGAAGACCGCCTCGGGCGACGTCACCACGGGCAACATCCTCGACGTCCTCAAGTGCCGTAGCGCCTCGGGCGACGTGCGCTGTCGCGCCGCGGCGACCAAGACCGACATCGCGAGCGCCTCGGGTGACGTCGACCTCTCGGTGGAGCGTCCGGGCGACGTCGTGGTGAAGGCGGTGTCGGGTGACGTGCACGTCAGCGTGGCCAAGGGCCTCGTCGTCGACGTCAACGGGAACACCGTGTCGGGTGACCTTGGTACGAACATTGACCTCGACGCCGCGCTCGGCACGACGAACGATGAGGAAGTGATCTTCATCAAGGTCACCACCGTGTCAGGCGACATACGAGTCGACAAAGCTTCGTAGTCGGCCGACTGACTCGTGGCGGCGTCAGTCCGTCACTCTCTCGTGACGAAACGTCCGCTCTACCACGTTGCCGCCGGGCCGGTAGGCCAGGTGAGCCGCGCGCGGCGCGTCGAGTAACGCAAAGTCGGCGCGCGCACCGACCCCGAGATGACCGACGTCGTCACGACGAAGCGCGAGCGCGCCACCCTTGGTGGCGGCGTACAGCGCCTCGTCGACACTCATGACCATCTCGCGAACCGCCAACGCTATGACGAAGGCCATGCTCGTCACGTAGGAGGAACCCGGGTTGCAGTCCGTCGCGAGCGCAACGCTCACGTCGGCGTCGAGGAGGCGACGCGCTGACGGGTAGGGCGATCGCGTCGAGAACTCCGCACCGGGGAGCAACGTCGCGACGGTGGCCGAACCGCTCAAGAGATCGATGTCGTCGTCGTCGAGGTAGGTGCAGTGGTCGACGCTGGCGCAGTCGAGATCGACCGCCAGCGCGATCGCGCCGCTGTGGGCCAGTTGATTGGCGTGAAGCCGTGGCGCGAGTCCCTTCGCTCGGGCGCGTGTCAGTACCTCACGCGCTTCGTCGACGCTGAACGCCCCACGGTCACAGAAGACGTCGGCCCACTTGGCGTGGGGCGCGCACGAGTCGAGCATCGACGTGGTCAAGAGCTCTAGGTACCCGTCTCGGTCGTTCGCGAACTCGGGCGGCACCACGTGCGCGCCCATCCAGGTCGTTTCTCCGCTGAACTCACTCGCCACCTCGAGTGCCCGCGTCTCGCCGGGGGTCGTCAACTCGTAGCCGGACTTGATCTCGACGGTCGTGACGCCGCCGTCGAAGAGCTCGCCCACGCGTTTGCTCGTGCCGCGGCGAAGCTCGTCCCTCGACGCCGCTCGCGTCGAGGTGACGGTGCGCGCTATTCCCCCGCCGTCGTAGTGCACACCGGCCATGCGCGCCTCGAATTCGTCACTTCGCTCCCCGGCGAAGACGAGGTGGGTGTGCGAGTCGACGAAGCCGGGGACGACCGCACGATTGCCGGCGTCGATCTCCTCGTCGGCGTCGGGCGCCTGCGCGTCGGGCCCCACCCAGAGCACCTGCTCGTCGTCCACGACGAACGCCGCGTCGAAGAGTCGACCGAGCACGCTCTCGTCACCCACGGTGGGATCGTTCGTCGTCAATTCGCTCACGTGTCGAACGACGCGCGTCGGCATCAGCCCTCGCGCATGGGCACGCGCAGTCCCGTCTTCTCGGCCGTCTCGTCCGCGACGTCGTAGCCGGCGTCCACGTGGCGTAGGACGCCCATCGCTGGATCGTTGGTCAAGACCCGCTTGAGTTTCTCCCCGGCCAGCGACGTCCCGTCGGCCACGCAGACCTGACCAGCGTGGATGGAGCGCCCGATGCCCACGCCCCCACCGTGATGGATCGACACCCACGACGCGCCCGACGCCGTGTTCACGAGGGCGTTCAGGAGCGGCCAGTCGGCGATGGCGTCGGAGCCGTCGAGCATGGCCTCGGTCTCGCGGTAGGGCGAGGCGACCGAGCCACTGTCGAGGTGGTCGCGACCGATGACGAGGGGTGCCTTCACCGCGCCCGACGCCACGAGGTCATTGAAGGCCACGCCGGCGCGGTCGCGCTCGCCGTAGCCGAGCCAGCAGATACGTGCCGGCAGCCCCTGAAAGGCGACCCGGTCTTGAGCCTTCGTGATCCAACGTCGCAGTAGATCGTTCTCGGGAAACAAGTCCAGCACCGCCTTATCGGTCGCGGCGATGTCCGCGGGATCGCCCGACAGCGCCGCCCAGCGAAAGGGTCCCTTCCCCTCGCAGAAGAGCGGTCGGATGTACGCCGGCACGAAGCCCGGGTAGTCGAAAGCCCGGGGGTAGCCACCGAGTTGGGCCTCACCGCGCAGCGAGTTGCCGTAGTCGAAGACCTCGGCGCCCTCGTCCATGAAGCCGACCATCGCCGCCACGTGGCGCACGATGGACTCGCGTGCCCGGTCGGTGAACTCCTCGGGCTTCTTGTCGGCGTAGTCGGACCAGTCGCCGAGGTCGATGCCCTCGGGCAGGTAGCTCAGAGGATCGTGGGCGGAGGTCTGGTCGGTGACGATGTCGACCTCGACGCCACGGCGCAGGATCTCGGGCAGTATCGTCGCCGCGTTGCCGAGCAGTCCCACGCTCAGTGCCGCGCGGTCCTTCTTCGCCTGGACCACCCGCGCGAGCGCCTCGTCGAGGTCGTTCGTCCACTCGTCCAAGTAGCGCTGATCGACGCGACGCTGCAGTCGCGTGGGGTCGACGTCGACGCAGAGGCACACGCCGTCGTTCATCGTGACCGCGAGCGGCTGCGCGCCACCCATCCCGCCGGCGCCACTCGTGAGCGTCAACGTGCCGGCCAACGTGCCGTGAAATCGCTTCGCGGCGATGGCGGCGAAGGTCTCGTAGGTCCCCTGCAGGATTCCCTGGGTCCCGATATAGATCCACGAGCCCGCGGTCATCTGACCGTACATGGTGAGACCGAGCGCTTCGAGACGGCGAAACTCCGGCCACGTGGCCCAGTCGGGCACCAAGTTGGAGTTCGCGATCAACACGCGCGGCGCCCACTCGTGGGTCTGCAGGACGCCCACGGGTCGACCGGACTGGACGAGCATGGTCTCGTCGGCCTTCAGGGTCGTGAGCGTTCGAATGAGCGCGTCGAAACTGCGCCAGTCGCGCGCCGCGCGACCCGTCCCGCCGTAGACGACGAGGTCATCGGGACGTTCGGCGACCTCGGGGTCGAGATTGTTCTGCAGCATGCGCAGCGCCGCCTCTTGGGGCCAGCCGAGCGCGCTGATCGACGGGCCTCTCGCGGCTCGAACGGGTCGCGCACCTTCCATGGGTCTCCTTCGCTCAGTGCAACGTCACGAAGCGCGACGCCGTCTCGAGTAACTCGCGATTCGCCACGAGTTCCGACACGGCAGCGATCTCGGGCGAGAGCCACCGATCGTGACCGGGCCCCCCCGAAACCGCGTTCACTCGCTCGACGAGGGCGGCCGTCACCGGTGACGGCGTCAACGGCGCGCGCAGCGCCAGGGCACGCGCGCTGGCGAGCAGTTCGATCGCGACGACGTCGCGAAAGGCGTCGAGCGACTTGCGCAGCTTCCTCGCGGCGTGCCAGCCCATCGAGACGTGGTCTTCTTGCATGCCCGAGGAGGGAATCGAGTCGACGCTCGCCGGCGACGCCAGACGCTTCATCTCGGTCACCAGCGCCGCTTGGGCGTACTGGGCGATCATGAGACCCGAGTCGACGCCGGCCTCGTGCGCGAGGAACGGCGGTAGGCCGTAACTGCGATTCTCGTCGAGCATCCGGTCGGTGCGGCGCTCGGACATCGACGCCACGTCGGCGAGCGCGATGGCGAGAAAGTCGAGGACGTAGCCGACGGGCGCGCCGTGAAAGTTGCCGTTCGACACCAGCGAACCATCGGCCAGCACCGAGGGATTGTCGATCGCCGCGGCCAACTCGATGTCGGCGACGCCGGCGGCGTGGCTAAACGTGTCGCGCGCCGCACCGTGGACTTGGGGGGCGCAGCGCAGTGAGTAGGCGTCTTGCACTTGGGAGAAGTCGTCGAGGTGCGCGTCGACGATCTCGGAGTTCTCGAGGAGCGCCAACAGATTCTTGGCGCTCGCGAGTTGACCGGGGTGAGGACGCAGGGCGTGGATCTCATCGAGAAAGACCCGATTCGTGCCGCGAAGGGCCTGGATCGACATCGCCGCCGCCAAGTCCATCTGTTGCATCAACGCCACGCCGTCGTCGAGAGCCAGCACGAGCTGTCCCAACATGCCGTCGGTCCCGTTGATGAGCGCGAGGCCCTCTTTCTCGGCGAGTTCGACCGGGGCGAGCCCCGCGTCGGCCAACGCGTCAGCCGCGCGACGACGCGCGCCACCGACGTCGCGCACGTCGCCTTCACCCATCAGCGCGAGCGCGACGTGCGCGAGTGGCGCGAGGTCGCCCGAGCAGCCCAGGGAACCGAACTCGTGCACGATGGGGGTGATGCCCGCGTTCAACAACGCCGCGTACGCGCTCGCCGTCGAGGTGCGCACGCCCGACACGCCACTGCAGAGGTTGGTGAGACGCGACACCATCATGGCGCGCACGACTTCGGTCTCGACCTCGAGACCCACGCCCGCGGCGTGTGAGCGGATGAGCGATCGCTGGAGGTCTCGACGACGATCGGGCGTGATCGACGTCGTCGCCAGCGAGCCAAAGCCCGTCGAGAGACCGTAGATCGGTTCGCCGCTCTCGACGAGCACGTCGATGGCAACGCGTTGGCGCGTGAGACGCTCCAACACCTCGTCGCTGAGCACGACGGGCTCGAAGAGGCGCGCGACCGCTATCAACTGGGCCCGCGTGAGAGGTTCGAGTCCGACGACGACGGTCACGCCGATCTCCTTTGCACGCCGGTAAGCGCTTCGAGTACCAAGAGCGCGGCCAGACGAACCGTTCGCCGGTCGATGCTGTCTTGTTCGGCGTCGATCTCGGTGAAGTCGATCGCCACCACGGAGCGCGACGCCGTCACTTCACGCACGAATCGGCGCAGTTCGTCGGCGCTCAGTCCCCCGGGCGCGGCCGCGGGACATCCCGGCACGACGGCCTGGTCGGCCACGTCGAGGTCCACGTCGACGTAGACCTTGCGACCGTCGGCGCCCGCGATCTCGAGGGCCCGTCGAACGATGACGGCGACGTCCTCTCGACGAAACGCGTCGCGCTCGATGATCGTCGCGCCCGACGCGATGGTCTCGCGGGCGTAGGGCGCGGAGTTCGAGAAGTCCGCCAGTCCGATCTGGACGACGTGGAGTGGATCGAGTCCCTCCGCTAAGAGTTGGCGAACGGGTGAGCCGTTGGAGCGCCCCTCGCGCATGTCCAAGTGCGCGTCGAGCGTGATGAGTCCGAAGTCCTTGAGCGATTCCGTCGCCAGTGCGCGCAGCGCGTGCCAGGTCGCGGCGTTGTCGCCTCCGAGGATGACCGTGAGTTCGGTTCTCGCGTCGACGGCCGCGAGGGCCACGGCGACGCGATCGCTCCCCCCTTCTCCGTCGGGGTCGTCCACGTCGCCGTGATCGACGAGGGCCACCACCTCCGTCAGATCGACCTGATCTTCGAACGACCAGGTCGAGAAGCGCTTGAGCGCCTCTCGAATGGCCGCGGGCGTACTCGAGGCCGATCGCATCGACACCGACGTCGCGTACGTGGACACGCCCACCAACGCGACGTTGCGCGGGCCTACGACGTGTTCTTCGTGCAGCAGCGTGGCGGCCGAGGGCCACTTGGAGTCGTGCGTCGTTGCCACAGAGCCCATGTTACGCATGGGCGTTCACGAGGTTCTCTCGTTGAGGCGTTGGCGCTTGGGGCCAACGCGTCGATCCGCTCTAGCGCTCGACGGTTCTCACGCCGCTCTCGACTGGCTCGTCGGGCTCGACCTCGATGTACGTCGGCACCGGCGTGGCGTCGAGTTCGTGGCCCACGTCCTCGCCGTAGGCCGGGGTGGGCGTGGCGACGTACTCCCCTTCGGCCGTGCGCGAGACGATGTTGTGGGTCTTTCGCTTACCGCTGCCCCGGTAGCCCTGCATCTCCTTGCAGATCTTGTAGGCGAGCGGGTAGGCGATGAGCGGTGTGATGATCACGAGGATACGCATTCCCCACAGCGTCGACTCGAGCGAGAGGTGGAAGAAGTTGGCGATGACGTCGGTGGAACTCGCGATGTGCAACATCGCGAGAAACACCAACACGGCCACGCCGAAGGCGGTGTGCTTGGGCCGATCGCTCGGTCGGTCCAAGAGGTGGTGGATCTCGTTGTCCTTGGTGAACTTGCGCTCTATCATCGGCCAGAGGTAGGCGACGTTGAAGAGGATCCCCGGAAGAATGACGGCGGGGATGAAAACTTCGAACGGGATCGTATGGCCGAAGCCCATGAACGACCAGGAAGGCCATATTCGCAGCGCCCCGTCGAGGAAGCCCATGTACCAGTCGGGCTGCACGGCGTACGAGATGCGCGCCGCGTCGTAGGGTCCGAACTGCCAGATCGGGTTGATCTGCGCGAGCGCACCGAGGAGTGCCGTGATGCCGCCCACGATGAAGAGGAAGCCGGTGGTCTTCGCGATGAAGACCGGGAACATTGGCGAGCCCACGACGTTCTTTTCCGTACGTCCGTTGCCCGGGAACTGGGTGTGCTTTTGTCGAACCAGCAAGAAGAGGTGCCCGCCGACGAGTCCGAGGATCACTAAGGGCAAGATCAACACGTGAAGGATGAAGAAGCGCGGAATGGTCGCGGTGCCGGGGAAGTTGCCGCCGAAGACCCAGAAGGCGAGGTAGGAGCCGACGAAGGGGATCGACTCCATGATCGAGTACGCGATGCGAATGCCGGTACCCGAGACCAGGTCGTCGGGCAGCGAGTAGCCGAGGAAGCCGTTGCCGATCGCGAGGATCAAGAGCGTCAGGCCGATCGTCCAGTTGAGTTCGCGGGGCTTACGGAAAGCGCCCGTAAAGAAGACGCGCGCCATGTGCACGACGATGGCACCGACGAAGATGTCGCACGCCCAGTGGTGCATCTGACGCATGAGAAGCCCGCCGCGCACCGTGAACGATATATTCATCGTCGAGTCCCAGGCCTCGGTCACGCGTTGACCGTCCATGGGTTTGTACGGACCGTGGTAGATCACCGTCGCGACGCTCGGCACGAAATACAGCGTCAAGAAAACTCCGGTGACGAGAAGGATGACGAACGAATAGAGCGCGATCTCTCCGAGCATGAACGACCAGTGATCGGGGAAGATCTTGTCCATGAACGTGCGGCCGCCCTTGGCGATGCCCAGGCGGTCGTCCAGCTCGTTGAGGGTCTGGCCGATCTTGCCGTAGGGACCTGCGGCTTGGCGCTGCGCGCGCTTGTTGGTCGCGACGTCGCTCATACCTTGCTCCCCGTGACCCGGTGGCGCTCCCAGAATCCCGGCCCGACGGGCTGGTCGTAGTCGGCCTGGGCGCGAATGTTGCCGTTGGCGTCGATGTAGAGCGGCAACTGCGGTAGGGGCCGCGGAGCGGGTCCGAACTGCGGGATGGCCCCGTTGGTCACGTTGAACATCGACTGGTGGCAGGGACAAACGAGAAGTTGCAACTGCTGTTCGTAGAGACCCACCGGACAGCCCAGGTGCGTGCAGAGCTTGGAGTAGGCGACGTAACCCATCGGTCCCCAGGTCTCACGACCCTTTTGGGTCGTGAAGTTCTGGTTGGAGATGCGAATCAGCACCGTCTGATCGACGGCCTGACCGCGATCGGAGTTCTCCGTCCCTTCGGGAAAGACGGTCACGATGGACCCGATGGCGAGGTCGCCCACGTTAACGCGCCGGCCAGTCTGGTCGACGACGTAGGAACCTTTCTTCCAGTCGGTGTGAAAGAGAGTGCCCTTCGGGAGTGGGCCGAGGCTTCGGAGCAACGGAAACAGCGCCACGATGCCGAAAATGCCCATACCGCCGCCGAGGATGCCCGCCAGCATCTTTCGACGCTTGACGACACTGCCGCCTCGCTCGACGATAGCCGCGGCGAGGGCCTCGCGATCAGCGTCGGAGTTGGCCAGCGTGTGGCGCTCTTCGACGAACGGACCTCTCGGCATAAGGTACTTTCCCCACGCGACGAGTCCGACGCCCAACAAGAAGAGTCCCGCACCCATCGTCGCTCCGAGTATCCAGGGTTTGGCATTCACCCAGTAACTGGCACCAAAGGCCGCCACGAACAGTGTGCCCACGAGGAAGGTCACGGCGATGACGCGCTCAACGGTCTGGGGATTCTTCGCCAAGGGCTGTAGGCGCAGGTCGTCCTCACTGAGGCCGTTCAACGAGACCGGCGTGCGGTGCTCTTCTAGGTCGCTCACGAGCGATCCCCAATCCAGTAACACACGAGCATCAACAGACCGAGTCCCAGCAGGAGTCCCACGAAGCCCTCGGCGACGGGACCCAGTCCTCCGAGGCCAAAACCTCCGGGATTGTTCGGGTGCTGGATCTCGGTCGTGACGTACTTCGTGATGTCGGCCACCTGTTGGTCACTCAGGTTCCCGGTGAAGCGCGGCATGTTTGCTGGCCCCGTGCGGATGGCCTCGACGACCTGGAAGGCGGGAATGTTACGCAGTGACGGCGAGAAGGTGCTCGCGGCGAGCGCGTCACCATCACCTTCAATGGTGTGACACGCCGCGCAGTTCAGCGCGAAGAGCGCCGCGCCATCGGCGACGTTGGCGTTCTTCAGATGAGGCGTCGGGATGTCGGGGTAACTCGGCAAGAGCGAGTTGACCCATGCCGCGATGGCCGTCGCCTGGAACGGAGTGAGGGCCGGTTGGCCACGTCGTGCCTGCACGGCGGCCAGGTTCTTCGCCGGCATGCGACCCGAGTCGATCCAAAAAGTGATCGTCGCCGGCCCGAGACCCACGAGGTCGGGGTACGCGCCACTCGTGCCGTTCGCGGGCACGCCGTCGGCCTCACTACCGTGACACGACGCGCAGTTCTCCATGAAGAGGGCTTGGCCGAGCGCGTCCAACTTCGACGACGGCGCCTTGTAGGTGATGTACTTGTTGCCGTACTTGACGACAACGCCACTCTTGTTCTTCACCACGATCGTCGAGTTGGGCGTCCCGGCGTTCTTGCGCGTGGTGGGCGGCGGGTTGAGGCTGTTGGCGTTCGCGGAGCCCGCGAAGAGCAGCAGTGGGGCGACCGAGAGGAACCCGGCCGCGGCCATGAGCGGGACGCGCCGTAGGAGGGTTGACGTCACGCCCACCTACTTCAACAAGAAGAGGGCCGAGTAGAGCCCAATCCAGACGACGTCGACGAAGTGCCAGTAGTAGCTCACGCCCTGGAAGGTAGCGAGCTCACCGGGGTCGCCCTCGCGACCGCGCATGCGATACAAGAGGAAGGCCATCGCCACGAGTCCCAGGAACACGTGCAGTCCGTGCAGTCCGGTCGTGATGAAGAAGATCGAACCGTAGGAGTTGGTGTACCAGCGCGTCGCGAGGTGCGTCCACTCGTAGGCCTGGTTGCCGACGAAGAGAGCACCCATGATGATGGTGGCGATGACCCAGTTGCGAGCGGCACCGCGGTGTCGATGTTCGATCAACCACACGGCTCGCTGCATGGTGAACGACGACCCGATGAGCACGAGCGTGAAGATCCCCGACTGCAACACGTCGAGGTGCGTGCCGACGGGCGGCCACGCGGCGAGGTGCGCTCGGATGGTAAACAAGGCGGCGAAGAGTCCCGAGAAGAACATCAGCTCGGAACCGAGCCAAATCATCACGCCAATCGCCAACATCGGCGGCCGATCGTGAACAATCTTCTCTTGCTTCGCCAGGCTATTGGGGGAAACTGCCTGACTCACGCCTACCTTTCTAGTAGAAATCACGACCCCGTTGGGACGCTTGACGTGATTGGTACTAGCGAAGCGTGGCGGGAAGTTCCTCGCACGCGACAATCGCCAAGCGCCTCGTGGGGCGCGTCAACGCCACGTACAGCGTGCGCAGGCCACGCGCCGTAACGCGCGACTCGCCTCCAGCGCCGCGATTGGCTATCTGACCAGGCTCAACTACGACGACGGCGTCGAACTCGAGACCGTTGGCGCCCTCGGCCGAGAGTACGACCAGGTCGGCCGAAAGTCCCTTCGATTCTTGGTCGCGCGGATCGACCGCTTCGAGTCCGCCGTCGCGCAACGTACGCACGATCTCGTCGACTCGTTTGCCCGGCACGATGACCGCGACGCGACCCGGCGCGACGGCTTCGATCTCTTGTTTCGTGAGGTCGATGAGCGTGTCCATGAACTCGTGTTCGCGCACCTGTTTCACGATGGGCAGCGCGCCCGCACGACGCACGGGCCGCGGCGGCTCGAGTTCGGGGGTCGCGGCGAGCAGCGTCGCGGCGGCGAAATTCAACACCTCTTCGGGCGTTCGATAGCTCACCGTGAGATCGACGCGCGAGGGCGCACGGCGCGGCGCCAGCACGTCCAACAACACGTCCCACGACGCCGACGACGACGCGGTCGTCGCCTGGCCCATGTCGCCGACGATCGTCATCGAACCGGTGAGGTCACGCCGCTTCAAGACTCGAAGTTCCATGGGCGAAAGGTCTTGGGCTTCGTCCACGACGATGTGACCGTAGGTGACGAACTCCGCCTCGTCGAGCTCTTGGGACTGGGCGACGACGAGGCGTTGCGCCTCACGTAGTGCCGCCGCACGGTGATTGCCCGAGTACGCGTCGAGGTCGACGCCCGCGAGGACGCCCAGGTCGTTGGGTTTGGGGAGCGGGCGGGGACGGCGGCGCGGTCCTACGAGTACTCGCGCCTCGTCGATCAACGCCGCGTCGGCCTTGGTCCAGGCGATCTCGTCGGACGACGTGAACCTCGGTCGGTACAACAACGCGATCTCTTGTTCGTTCAAGACGCCCTTGCCCGCCGCCTTCAGTAGCGCCGGCGCGCCCAGGAGGTCGTGCAGAAGCTCTTGGCCCGAGAGGCGGGGCCAGATCCGTTGCAGCGCCTCTTTGAACTCCGGCGTCGTGCGAATGAGATCGGCCAACTCGCCCACGGCGTTCACCTCTTCGGCGGCGTCGTGCACGAAGCGGTCGCGGTACTCGTGGGCCAAGCGCGAGGCCAGTTCGCGCCCGACGGCCGAACGGCGTTGGTTGTGGTTGCCCGGACGACGTCGCGCGCGTTCGACGACCTCTTCGGTGTAGCGAACCCGCAACACGACGATGGCGCGGCCGACAGGTATCTCGACGTCGGCGCGAAGAGCGCGCTCGCGCGTGCGAAGTGCGCGCTCGAGGACCTTCGCCATGCGCAGGTCGCCCTTCAGTTGGTCGACCTCTTCGAGGTCGACGCCACGGACGTCTACGTTGATCACGAGTCCCGCGATGGTCGACAAGGTGACGCCCGATTCGCCGAGCGAGGGCAACACGTTCTCGATGTAGTTGAGAAAGAGCGGGTTCGGCCCGACGACCAAGACGCCCTGACGCTCGAGCGTGGCGCGGTGCGTGAACAACAAGTACGCCGCTCGGTGCAACGCCACGGCGGTCTTACCGGTACCCGGGCCGCCCTGGACGAGGAGCACGCCCGCCAAGGGACTTCGGATGATCTGGTCCTGCTCGCCTTGGATGGTGGCGATGATGTCGCCCATGCGTCCGGTGCGCGCGCGTCCGAGGGCCGCGAGCAACGCGCCCGGTCCGCCGAGCGCGAGTCCGCCTTCGACGAGACCTTCCTCGGTGGCGGAACGAACTTCGTCGTCGGGTAGATCAAGATCGCCGTTCGCGTCAGCGAAGTACTCATCCTCGACGCCGGAGACTTCGTTGGCCCGAATGGCGACGTGACGTCGACGAGAGAGTCCCAGTGGTTCGACGCCGGTGGCGCGATAGAACGCTTCGGCGACCGGGGCGCGCCAGTCGATCACCAGTGGATTGAGTGCTTCGTCGGAGACGGCGAGACGACCGACGTGGTACGTGTCACCCGTGCCGTCACCGTTGGCCTGGTAGTCGATGCGACCGAAGAAGAGCGACTGGTCTCCAATGGCGAGCTGGTCGAGACGATGCAGCGCCGTCCCCATCACGACGTCGCGTTCCACGAGGTCACCGGCACCGCGCATGTTCGCCACCGCCGCACTGTCACGAAGCGAGCGCGCGCCTTGACGCATGTGATCGAGTGCCCCTAGGGCGAGATCGAGGAACTCTTGCTCCTCGGCTATCTCACGCTCGTGCGCCATTGACGACCTCTCTCCCACTCCCAAAATCGGGAAGAATCAAGTCTAGAGGAAGTGAGACGCACCACGTCCAACCAACCACGAAGGGGCGTTCGCCTAGATTGGTCGTAGTCAAAGGAGCGTCGTGAAAGAGCCAGTATTCCTGCGGGCCTGTCGTGGCGAGTCCGTTGACCACGTGCCGGTGTGGTTCATGCGCCAGGCCGGTCGATCCCTCCCCGAGTACCGAGAGTTGCGAGCGACGGGCTCGATTCTCGAGGCCATCGCCGACCCCGCCTTGGCGTGTGAAGTCACCCTGCAACCCGTCCGTCGCTACGGCGTGGACGCCGCCATCCTCTTCTCCGACATCGTCGTCCCCTACCACGCCATAGGCTTCGGCGTGGACGTCGTACCTGGTCGTGGTCCGGTTATAAGCGAGCCGTTCACGAGCGCGGCTGATTTGGCGCGACTTCGTGATCTCAGCGACAGTGACGTCGCTCACGTCAGCGAAACCGTCGATCTCGTCGTCGCACAACTCGAAGAGTCCGACACGCCACTCATTGGTTTCGCGGGCGCGCCCTTCACCGTGGCGAGCTATCTCGTCGAGGGAGCGCCCACCAGAGAGTTCGCGGTCATCAAGACGATGATGCACGCGCAGCCCGCGCTCTTCGATCAACTCCTCGATCGACTCGTTGCCATCACTATCAGCTTCCTACGCGCGCAGGTCAACCACGGCGCGCGCGCGATCCAACTCTTCGACTCGTGGGCCGGATCACTAACGCGTGAGGAGTACGCGCGCTTCGCGTTGCCCGCGACCACGCGCGTGCTCGACGGCGTCGCCGATCTCAACGTGCCGACGATTCTCTTCGGCGTCGGCACCGGCGAACTCTTGGGTCTCATGAGTAGTGCCGGCAGCACCGTCGTGGGCGTCGACTGGCACGTCGACCTGGACGAGGGACGTCGTCGCGTGGGCGACAAACCGGTCCAGGGCAACCTCGATCCCGCGCGATGCCTCGGCGGCGAGGAACTGGCCGTCGAAGCAGCTCGCGAAGTGATCGCGAAGGCCGGCGCCCAGTCGGGACATATCTTTAACTTGGGACACGGCGTCCTCCCGACGACGGACCCCGCGGTCCTCAAGACCGTGGTGCGCGTCGTGCACGACGAGGGAAAGGCGGGCGTGCGATGAAGACCGGCGTTCTCGTCATGGCCCACGGCACGCCGTCGTCGCCCGAGGGCATCGAGGCCTTCTACACGCGCATTCGCCGTGGTAGTGCCCCCACCCCAGAGCTCCTCGCCGATCTCACGCGTCGATACCTGGCGATCGGTGGCGTGTCGCCACTCACCGAACGCACCACCGACCAGGTGGCGGGCGTCGCGGAGATGCTCGACGTGAACGCGCCCGGTTCCTTCGACGTGCGCTACGGATCGAAGTTCGAGCCGCCACTGCTCGAAGAGGCGGCCGCGTCGTTTCGACGAGACGGGTTCACCAACGTCGTGGGGATCGTCCTCGCGCCGCACTCGTCGTCGATGTCGACCGAGCAGTACATGAGTCGCGCGCGAAGCGCGCTCGGCGACGACGTGACGTTCATCGCCGTCGGCGCGTGGTACGACGCGCCGGGCTTCTTGACGCTCATCGCCGAGCGGGTGAACGCCGCGCTGGCGACCATTCCGGCCTCTCGTCACGCGACGACGGAGGTCATCTTCAGTGCCCACTCGCTGCCCCAAAGGGTCGTCACGCTCGGCGACACCTACCCCGAACAGCTCAAGGAGAGCGCGGTCCTGGCGGCCGAGATCGCCGGCGTCGCTTCCTTCGACGTCGCGTGGCAGTCCGCGGGGCGCACGGCCGACCCCTGGCTCGGGCCCGACATCTTGGTGGCGCTTCGCGAGAAACGCGCACTGGGCTTCACCGACGTCGTGTCGTGTCCCATCGGCTTCGTCTCGGATCATCTCGAGGTGCTCTTCGACATCGACATCGAAGCCCAGAGCGTCGCTCGTGAAGTGGGCCTCAATCTCGTGCGCACGGCGTCGCTCCACGACGACCCCGCCTTCATGAGCGTGCTCGCGAACGTCATCAGAACAGCCGCCGGTACGTGAGTCGCGCCTCCGTCGTCGTCGTCGGCGGAGGGATCAGTGGCCTCGCGGCGGCGTGGGAGCTCTCGGGCGGGGAGGTCGGCCCCGACGAATCGACACCGCGCGTCGAAGTCATCGAAGCCAGCGATCGCTTCGGAGGATCCCTCGCCACCACCGAATTCGCCGGGCGGACGATCGATCTCGGCGCCGACGGATTCTTGGCGCGACGTCACGAAGCCGTAGCTCTGGTGGAGGAACTCGGACTGAACGACGAACTCGAGGCAATGGACGCGAGCGGCGCCTGGCTCTGGTCTCGGGGCGCGTTGCACGAGCTTCCCAAGGGTCTCGTCCTTGGCGTACCCACGGATCTTCACGAAATCGTGCACTTCAGGGGCCTGTCGTGGAGGGCTCGTCTCGCGGCACGACGCGACGTGCTCTTGCCCAAGCGAATGATCTTCGGTGACGACGTATCCATTGGCGAGATCGTCCACACCAAGCTCGGACGTGAACTGACCTACCAGTTCATCGAACCGATGATCGGCGGCATTCAAGCCGGTCGCGTCGACGAACTCTCCGCGAAGTCCGTCTTCCCCGCACTCTTTGACGCCGCGAAGAAGGGCGGTTCGCTGATGAAGGCGCTCCGCCCATCAACGCCAGTGAACGTCGGGACCGGTAGCGTCGCGGGCACCAATGGACCGGTGTTCTATTCACTAAAGGAGGGCGTCGGATCGTTGCCGAGTGAGCTCGCTGAGCGACTGAGTGAACGTGGGGTCGTTCTTCGTTGCGGCGTCTCGGTCAACGCGCTGCGGCGCACTCCCGCCGGCGACTATCCCTGGGAGGTGGACACGCTCAACACCACGACCCCCGCGAGCGCCGTGATCCTCGCGACGCCCGCCCCCGTGACCGGCGCCCTCGTCGGTTCGCTCGATCCGGCCCTCGACGAACTGCGAGGGATCGAAAGCGCGAGCGCCGCCATGGTCACCTTCGCCGTGGCGAGCGACGAGATCACGCTGCCGCCTCACGGGACGGGCGTCCTCGTTCCTCTCGAGACGAACTGGGCCGGCGACGGATGGATGATAGTGACGGCGGTAACGTTCCTCGATAGAAAGTGGCCTCGACTACGTCGAGCGGAAGACGTCGTACTTCGCGCGCACGTGGGGCGAAGTGACGACACTCGCTGGCTCGAGTTGACCGACGAGGAGTTGACCCAGCGTGTGCGAAAGGAACTCGAGGTCCTTCTACCTCACTTTGGCGAACCCTCGTCGTCACTCGTCCAACGATGGCCCTTCGCACTGCCCCAGTACGTCGTCGGTCACGAGTCACGCGCACAGCGAGCGCGCGCGGCGAGCGCCCGTTTCTCCGTTGCGCTCGCGGGAAACGCCTACGACGGCGTGGGCATTCCCGCGAGCATTGGATCGGGGTGTCGAGCGGCACGAGAAGTGCTCGAAATACTGCGGCACTAGGTACCGAGAAATGGGGGGTTCGCTCCGTCGCCCAAAGCACGGTGCAACCGACGAGATCATTCGTCGTCGTACTCGCCTTGGTTGAAGCTCCTTGGAGGCGCCTATCGTCGCGACGATTCACCCCCGTGGCTGATCGACCGCAATCAGCGGACTTGTCATACTCGCTGATCAGGCCGGATCTCTCGGTCTCGAGATGATCGAACGGCATCCCTTCGCACTCGAGGCGCCCAACTATCCTGCGGTCCATGGTGGAGTGACAGAGCCCTACCTGGTGAGGAGTTGCGATGATCGAAATTATCGCCGGCGTCGAAATCCCCGACAGCGACCTGGCGGCGCGGGCCACCGAGCTCGTGCGCGACGTCAGCCCCGCGTTGCTCTATCACCACTCGCGCCGCGTGTATCTCTTCGCCATGCTGCACGGCCAACGCCGGGGTCTGCAGCCGGACCCGGAGCTTTTGTACGTGGGAGCGATGTTCCACGACCTCGGGCTCACCGATCGCTACCGAAGCACCGACCAACGCTTCGAGGTCGACGGCGCGAACGCGGCGCGAGCGTTCCTCAGCGACTACGGCGTCGCCGAGAAGTTCCAACGTCGGGTATGGAACGCAATCGCCCTGCACACGACGCCCGGCATTCCCGAGCACATGGAGCCCGTCGTAGCGCTCGTGACCGCAGGCGTCGAGACCGACGTGCTCGGCATTGGCTACGACGACCTTGATCAAGCCTCCATCCGCGCCGTCGTCGCGGTTCATCCACGACCGAATTTCAAGGCGCAGATACTCGAAACGTTCACGCACGGCCTTCGCGATCGGCCCGATACCACGTTCGGCACCGTGAACGCCGACGTTCTCGCCCACTTCTCTCCGGGATTCGTTCGTACGGATTTCGTGGACGTGATCCAGCAAAGCGCGTGGCCCGAGTGAGCGCGCTGACGCGACGCCGTGCCTTTCGAGCCACGACGGCACAGCGCCAATGAAACGTCGGGGCCGCGTGGACTGGAAACTGGACTGATTCCAGATATGTATATAGTCTGTCATCGTGACGGCAAACCCGACGGAGCTCCTGCGTCAACACGGCATTCACGTTACGGCCCAGCGATTGGCGGTGCTGCGCGCGGTCTCCCAACAGCCTCACATCTCTGCTGAGGACGTCACCCGGGTGGCGGGAGTAGAGATCGGCGCGATCTCGCGACAGGCCGTCTACGACGCGCTCAGTGTCCTCGCCGAAAGCGGGCTTATCCGGCGAATACAGCCCGTCGGGTCACCCGCTCGCTACGAGGATCGCGTCGACGACAATCACCATCACCTCATCTGTCGTGACTGCGGTCGTCTCGTCGACGTCGACTGCGCCGTCGGTGCCGCGCCCTGTCTCACCGCGTCCGACGACAACGGCTACGAGATCGACGAGGCCGACGTCGCGTACTGGGGTCGTTGTCCGCAGTGCCAAGCGGGGGGCCGCGCACCGAGCCGCCCCGATTCGTCTACGGTGTATCGCCGTAGCCAGCGCGGAACGCGCGCCCTCAAGATTCCTTCCCACCAACCAATACCCGAAAGTGACGGTACCAATGACTGACGTTGATCCCTCAATCCAAGATCAAAACTCTGCCGACGAGAGCGCGTGCCCCGTCGTGGGAGGCGCGTTCACCCAGTTGGGCGGAAGTCTTCCGAGTGAGAAGTGGTGGCCGAATCAGTTGAATCTCAGGATCCTCCACCAGGGCTCGTCGACGGCCAACCCTCTCGACAAAGGTTTCAACTACGCCGAGGAGTTCAAGACGCTCGACCTCGAGGCCCTCAAGAAGGACGTCACCGCGCTCATGACGGACTCACAGCCCTGGTGGCCGGCCGACTTCGGCCACTACGGTCCACTGTTCATTCGCATGGCGTGGCACAGCGCCGGCACCTACCGCGTCAGCGACGGTCGCGGCGGCGGCGGGTCGGGCGCGCAACGTTTCGCGCCCCTCAACAGTTGGCCCGACAACGTCAACCTCGACAAAGCCCGCCGACTGCTCTGGCCGATCAAGGAGAAGTACGGCCAGAAGATCTCGTGGGCGGACTTGTTCATCTTCACCGGGAACTGCGCACTCGAGTCCATGGGGTTCAAGACCTTCGGATTCGCTGGTGGACGCGTGGACATCTGGGAACCTGAAGACGACGTCAACTGGGGACCCGAGACCACCTGGCTCGGGGACGAGCGCTACAGCGGAGATCGCGATCTCGCCGATCCGCTCGGCGCCGTTCAAATGGGTCTCATCTACGTGAACCCCGAAGGGCCGAACGGCAACCCCGATCCCCTTCTCGCGGCGAGGGATATCCGCGAGACCTTCAAGCGTATGGCCATGGACGACGAGGAGACGGTGGCACTCATCGCCGGGGGCCACACCTTTGGCAAGACCCACGGCGCCGCCGAACCCCTCCCCTACGTCGGACGCGAACCCGAAGCGGCCGGCCTCGAAGAGCAGGGTCTGGGTTGGAAGAGCAGCTTTGGCACGGGCGTGGGCGGCGAGCAGATCGGGAGTGGACTCGAGGGTATATGGACCACCACCCCCGTGGCGTGGGACAACACGTTCTTCGACATCCTCTTCGGCTTCGAGTGGGAGCTCTCGACGAGTCCGGCCGGCGCGCACCAGTGGATACCCAAGGACGGCGCCGCGTCCGACACGGTGCCCGACGCGTACGACAAGTCGAAGCGGCACGCTCCGACGATGCTGACGACGGACCTCGCCCTGCGCGTCGACCCGATCTACGAACCGATCTCGAAGCGTTTCCACGAGAACCCCCAAGCGTTCGCCGACGCGTTCGCGAGGGCGTGGTTCAAGTTGACCCATCGTGACATGGGGCCACGTTCGCGCTACCTCGGCCCCTGGGTACCGAGCGAGCCGCTGTTGTGGCAAGACCCCGTCCCCGACGTCACCGACGAAGTGATCGGGACCCAGGAGATCGCTGAACTGAAGGCGACGCTCCTCGGATCTGGCCTGTCCATTTCCCAGCTGGTGTCGACCGCCTGGGCGTCGGCGTCGACGTTTCGCGGTACCGACAAGCGTGGGGGCGCCAACGGTGCGCGTCTTCGCCTCGCGCCGCAGAAGGACTGGGCGGTCAACAGTCCGGAGGAACTCGCCAGCGTGCTGCAAACGCTCGAAGGGATTCAAGTCGCGTTCAACACCGCGCGCACTGATGGGAAGTCAGTCTCACTGGCTGACCTCATCGTCCTCGGAGGCTGTGCCGGCGTCGAGCAGGCGGCCAAGCTCGCCGGGCGCGACGTCCAGGTGCCCTTCGCCCCGGGACGCACTGACGCCGTGCAGGAGCTGACCGACGTGGAGGCCTTCGCCGTTCTCGAGCCGACCACGGACGGCTTTCGCAACTACGTCGGACATGGTCAGCGCCGCACGGCCGAGGACCTGCTGTTGGACCGGGCTCGTCTGTTGACGCTGAGCGCGCCCGAGATGACGGTGCTGCTCGGTGGACTGCGGGTCCTCAACGCGAACTTCCAACAGTCCGAACTGGGCGTGTTCACTAAGCGGCCCGGAACGTTGACCAACGACTTCTTCGTGAACCTGGTCGATATGGGCACGGAGTGGAAACCGACGTCGTCGACCGAAGAGTTCTTCGAAGGTCGTGATCGCACCACGGGCGAGATCAAGTGGCTCGCGAGTCGGGCCGACCTCGTCTTCGGCTCCAACTCCCAACTCCGCGCGATCGCTGAGGTCTACGCCTCCGATGACGCGCAGCAGAAGTTCGAGCGTGACTTCATTGCCGCGTGGGTCAAGGTCATGAATCTGGATCGATTCGACCTTGCTTGACCTCGATGAACAGGTAGTGCGTCACCCACCGAACCCGCGGTCCCGGTCCGCGCGACCGGATCACGTCGAGCGCGACGCCGCCGCGTTCGAGGGCTCGCGTCAACGCCGTCGTCGAGGTCTGATCGCTCCGAAAGAGTGACGAAACACCCGTCGCTGGAACTAAGACGGGCAACGGGTGCGGACGCGACGGCCGTCGCCGCGGTGCACGTCGCCTCGTGGCAGGTGGCGTACCGAGGCATCGTGCCCGATGAGTTCCTGGACACGTTCGACGTCGCCGAGCGCGCGCGTCGTTACACCTTCGACGACCATGCTCCGGGCGGACACGTCACGTGGTTGGCCTCCGAGGGCGACGTGGTGGTGGGCATGGTGACCGTCAGCCCCTGTCGAGACGAGGACTTGTCGAGCTTCGGCGAGCTACAGGCGCTGTACGTCTCGCCGGCGAAGTGGCGCGCGGGCGTGGGCGCGGCCCTCATCACCAAGGGGGAAGAGCTCCTCGTCGACGCTGGATTTAGCTCGGCATGTCTTTGGGTCTTCGAGGAGAACGCCCGAGCGAGGACGTTCTACGAAGTCGCGCGGTGGCGTTCGGACGGTCGAACGAAGAGCATCGAGATCGCTGGCCGACAGCTCGTGGAGATTCGCTACGTAAAGAAACTCGTGCCGCGCGCTCTCGACGAGACGACGCACCGGTCTGAGATCTGACGACTAGAGATAGTACCCCGAGTGGATGTAGATGCACGGCACGCCCTCACTGACGTACATCGCGTGGTTCTTCGGGTCGTCGTCGAGGGCGAGGCGCACGTCGAAGCCGTCAGTGATGAGTAGGTGCAGCGTCTCACGCTTGAACCGGTCGACGCCCGAGTAGTCGCCGTACTCGCGCATGATGAGCAGGTCCCAGCGGAGCTTGTAGTGCTCGAGCCACGCCACGGTGGGGGCCTGGACCCGTCGCGGTCGGCCCGTCACGAGGATCACCGCGAGCGAGACGTCGAGCAGTTCGAGTAGGCGCTCGATCTCTTCAATGATGGGATCGTCGCCCACGGCGTCGAAGAAGCTGCGCCAGTCACCCCAGTCGAGGTAGTGCTGGCGCCCGGCGGCGTCGGCGAGCACGCCGTCGATATCGAAGATCACCGCTCGGCCGGGGGTCAGGGGCGTTTCGCGCCAGTGCCAGTTGTCGTGAGGGCTTTCGGAGGTCATAGGAGCTTTGGGTCAACGTGGCCAGCGCCGCGGTGATGTCTGCGAGACTAGACCTTGTGGCAGGGACTGAACGACGTACGATTCCGGTCCCCTACGGTCATCACGTGTACGTGGTCAGCGACCTCTCGCTGTCACCCACGACCGACGTCAGCAGTCGGCCCGTCGACGAGTTCCTCAACCTGCTGGGCGACATCGACGACGCCGCCGTCGTCGTCATCGCGGGCAATCTCTTTCACCCCGATTCGACGTCGGACGTGGCCAAGTTCATCGAGGCGACGCTGAAGGCACTGCCCGAAGTGCGCCGCGAGTTCGAGGCGTTCTGCGCCAATCCGGGCCACAGCCTCTACGTGCTTCCGGGCTACGACGACCACGAGCTTCGCGACAATGTCCACGCGCAAGCCTTGCTGCACGAACTCGGGGTCATCGTCGCGAGCGACCTGATGTTGCACATCGCCACGGCCAACGGCGTGCGCGACCTCGCCGTCGCGGCGGGCGCCTACGACCTCGACGTCACGCCCGTGGACCGCGGCGACTGCGCCGACGCCGATCGCCTCGAAGATCCCCACGCGCTGGAGCGATTCGTGTCGTCGCGCGTCCTGTACCGGCGACTCGGCGCGTGGGTGTGGTTTCCGATCGTCGCGCTCGCGCTGCTCGATCTTTGGGGTGCGGGCCGAGCCGTCATCGGACACTTCACTGACCACCACTTCAGCCTGCACCTGATCCACTCGACGACGTTCTGGACCAACCTTCTGAGCGAACTCGTCCTCATCGCTCTCATCGAAGCGTTCATCGCCGCCGTGGCCGGGCGCGTCGTGCGACGGCGCTTCGAGCGGGGCGCTCGCGGCGAGCACGGTGCTCGTGGCGCCGCGCTGAGCGATCCCCTCACGTTGACCAAAGTTGGCGACGTCGCCGCTCTCGAGTTCGCTCGCCGCGTCGCCGAGCGCGGCGGCGCGGGCGCCATCGTCGGCGGCGCCCCGCGACCGGCCCTCGCCTTTCTCGACAACGGCGTCTGCGCGACGCCCGGACCGTCGAGGACGGTGCTGGTGGAGCGACACGGTCATCTCGGACTTCCGCCCGTGTTCAGCTCCTTCGACCGTCTGGGCGTCGTGGAGATCGAAGCCGCGAGCACGGTCCAGGTCCGGCTCTTCGCCGGCGAGTCGCCCCGGCGACGAGGCTCCCTGCTCGAACGTCTCGTCGCGGGCACCAGCACCCAGCCCGCGCCGTCGACGGTGACGACGACGGTAGCTTCGTGGCCCAGCGGTCGACCCTTTCCCGTGAGCGTCGAACGGCTGCGTGACCAACGACGCCAACGAGTGATCCGCCGACTCGCCGCGGGCCTCATCTTCTTGGACGGCCTGGTCAACGTCGCGGTCACCACGGTGCGACCACTGAGGAGCCACCTGAACTTGGTGTTGTCGTTCCTGCCCCTCGAAGTCGCCAAGGAGGCCGCCGCCCTCACCGCGGTGGCGGGCATCGCGATGATCATGCTCGCGCGGGGCCTTCGTCGGGGCCAGCGTCGATCGTGGTTCCTCTCCGTCTCGATACTCGCCGTCACCATCGTCGCGCACGTCCTTCGTGGGGGCACCATCGTGTCGTTACTGATCGCGGCGGTGATTCTGCTCTTCTTGGTCGGTCAACGTCGCTTCTTCGGCGCCACTACGGATCGTTCGAGCGCCGCCAACGCGCTGCCGCGCCTCGGCCTCGTGGCCTTCGTCGCGGTGGTCGGCGCGACGCTGGGCATCGAGGCCGCGGGTCGTCATCACCATCTCCCCAAACTCGGCGTGATCGTCATGGCGTGCATCGAGCGACTGGCGGGACAGACCGACATCTTCCTGCCCGATCGCATCGGTGACTTCGTCACGCCCACCTTGCTCGCCATCGGCGTCTCGCTCGTCGTCGCCGCCCTCTACTTTCTCACCCGACCCGTCGTCGACCGGCGTCTCTCCACCTCGGCCGGCTCCACCGAACGACGCATCGCCGAACTGCGCGCGAGGGACATCGTGCGACGCCACGGCAGGGGCACGCTCGACTACTTCGCGCTACGCGACGACAAGCAGATCTTCCTCTTTCGCGACTCCCTCGTCGCCTACGCCGTCTACGGCGGCGTGGCGCTGATCTCGCCCGACCCCATTGGTCCCAAGGCCGAGCGCACCGAGGTCTTGAGCGCCTTTCGCGACTTCGCCGAATCGAGGGGCTGGACGATCGGCATCATGGCCGCCGGCGAGGAGTGGCTGCCGATCTATCACGCGGCCGGCATGCACTACCTCTACATCGGCGACGAAGCCATCGTCGACTGTCAACACTTCACGCTCGCGGGCCAGAAGATGAAGGGCCTGCGCCAGGCCTGCACGCGTCTGGCGCGTCACGGCTACACGGTGGAGTTCTTCGACCCCGCGAAGATCGAACCCTCTCGTGTCTCGGAGATCGTCGAGCTGATCTCGCTGCTGCGTCGAGGCGGCGGCGAGCGGGGCTTCTCCATGATGCTCGGGCGACTCTTCGACCCGAAGGACAAGGGTCTGTTGCTCACCGTCGTGTACGACCCGAACGGCAAGCCCGTCGCGGTCTGTCAGTTCGTCCCCTCGCCGGCCATCCACGGCTACTCACTCGACCTCATGCGCCGCGACCCCGGCGAACACCCGAACGGACTCGTCGACTACGCGCTCTGTTCGACGATCGAGCACTTGCGCGGCCAGGGCGCGCAGGGGCTCAGTCTCAACTTCGCGGCCTTTCGATCGGTGCTGGAAGGCGAACGCGGAGAGGGCACCTTCACGCGCGTCGAACGCTGGGCCCTGAAGCGACTCTCGGGGATCTTGCCCATCGAGTCGCTCTGGACCTTCAACTCGAAGTACCAGCCCACCTGGCTGCCGCGTCACGTGGTCTACCCGGCGGCGGAGAGTTTCGTGCCCGTCGTGGCGGCGATCCTGCGCGCCGAGAACTTGACCGAGCTGCCGGTATTCGGACGGTTCCTCGTGAACGACCCGTCCAATCGCCCGGCCACCATCGTGCCCGAAGAAGTCCTCGCCGCGGCCCGAGAAGTGGACCAGGCGGCGTCGCGTTAGTGGACTCGTTTCGCGACGGCCCGGGCGAGCGACGTCGCCGCGCCCTCTTCGAAGGTGAGAAAGAGCGACGGCTCGACGAGTTCCAGTTCCATGATCGCCCAGTGGTCGTCGATCTTGACGAGGTCGACGCGGGCGTACAAGAGATGGTTGAAGCCCTTCGCCGTGAGCACGGATTCGCCGTAGCGAATGGCGTCGGGCTCGCCGATGGCTTCGGACATCTGGTCGCGGCGAAAGAGTTGGCTGCGGTCGAGTTCGGTGACGTTGAGCATCGGGCCCTTGGTCAGGGCGTGCGAGAACGCGCCGTCGATGAAGATCAGGGCTCGTTCGCCGAGCGTGTCTACCGAGTCGACGTAGGGCTGGATGAGGGCGTCGCGACCGGCTGCGTGTAGGGCTTTCACGTGCGCGAGCGCCTGGTCGTGTTCGTCGGCGTGGTAGCGCGCGGCGTCCATCGACCCCGCTCCGACGCAGGGCTTCACCACGAAGTCGTGGTCGAAGAAGCGCGGCTTCTTGCCGACGTTGCAGAAGTGCGAGGGGACGATCTTCAGTCCGTGGCCCTCGAGGTCGGCCAAGTAGTGCTTGTCGGTCGAGTACTCGACGACCCCGTACGGATTGGCGAGGTGCTTGATGGCCTTCGCCCACGTGAGGAACTCGCCGCGTCGCTGCGAGTAGTCCCAGGTGGAGCGGATCACCACGAGGTCGTAGCGGTCCCAGTCGACCGACGGGTCGTCCCAGACCGCCGCGTCGGCGTGCACGCCCTCGGCGACGAGTGCCGCCAGGAGGAGGGGACCGTCGGGGTCGATGGCGCCGAGGCACGTGGCGATGGCGACGCGGTTCACGGCAGGAAGAGCATCGTGGCGTGTTGGCACCACGTCGCGAGCGGTCCGGGCCAGACACCGAAGAGGACGGCGACGATGACCCCGACGGCGACGACCTTGCCGGTGAAGAGTGGCACGTGCACGCGCGTGCCCTCGACGTCGTCGTCGCCGTAGAGGGCGAGGATCCAACGAAGGTAGAAGAAGGCCGCGATGGCGGCCGACAGGATCGCCACCAGGGCGAGCGCGCCGCCACCGGAGTCGATGGTCGCGGCGAGCACGGAGTACTTCGCGTAGAAGCCCACCGTCAGGGGTGCGCCGAGCTGGCTGAACAGCAACACGGCGAGCGCCCCGCCCAACCACGGCTGGCGACGCGCGAGGCCCCGGTAGTGGTCGATCGAGTGCAGATCGTCGCCCGTGCCGCCAATCAACGTCACGACCGCAAACGTCGCCACCACGACCGGCGCGTAGGTCATCACGTAGAAGAGCGTCGACGCGACACCCCTCGCGCTGCCCGACCAGACGCCGAGCAGCATGAAGCCGGCCTGGTTGATCGAGGAGTACGCGAGGAGACGCTTCACGTTGCGCTGCACCAGGGCGACGCTCGCGCCCACGACGCACGTCAAGATCACCAGGACGAAGAGGATCGGCCGCCAGGTGTCGAGCTGCGTGCCAAGGGCCGAGATCAGTACGCGCAGCAGCGCGGCGAAGGCGCCCACCTTGACGATGGAGGCCATGACGCCCGTGACGGGCGTGGGGGCCCCTTCGTAGACGTCGGGCGACCAGGCGTGAAAGGGCACCGCCGCGACCTTGAAGGCGAAGCCGATCAGGAGCAGCGCTCCCCCGGCGTACAGGAGGCCCGGACGAAGCACGACGTTCGATCCGAGGAAGTACGAGATGGACGACAGGTTCGTCGAGCCCGTCGCGCCGTAGACGAGCGCCGCGCCGTAGATGAAGATCGCCGAGGCGAAGCCGCCGAGGAGGAAGTACTTCAGCGCCGCCTCCGCGGACGTCGCGCGGTGGCGATCGAAGCCGACCAGCACGTAGAGACCGATCGAGAGGATCTCGAGACCGAGGAAGATGACGATCAAGTCGTTGGCCTGGACCATGAGGATCGCCCCGGCGCTCGAAGCCAACGCCAGAATGTGAAAGTCCGCGCCGGCGACGCGTTCGCGCTTCGCCCAGTCGTGCGCGACGAGAGCCGAGAGCAGCAGGCTCACCGCGATGACGACGTTGCCCACGACGGAGAACCCGTCGAGGACGATGGCGTGCGCGACCGTCGTCGTCGAGCCGTGCTGCGCGATATACGACCACTGGAAGAACGCGTAGACGAGGGTCGCGAGCGCGGTCGCGACCGTGACACCCGTCGCCCAGTTGATGGTGACCTTCTTGCTCACGAGCGCACTCATGAGCAGCAGCACCAGCGACGCCCCGAAGAACGTGAGGACGGGCAGCAACGCCAGGTAGTGGATGCTCGGCACGACGAGCGTGGTGGTCGCGAGGAGGTTCACTTGTTCACTCCCGCGGGCGCGACGTGGTGGATCAGCTGTTGCACCGACGGACTGATGCGATCGAGGACGGGCTTCGGAAAGACACCGAGCGCCAGGATCAGCACGACGACCGGCACGAGGACCCAGCGCTCTTTCGCGTTGAGGTCGCTGATCGACGCGTTGGCGCCCTGCGCGCGGCCGTGAAAGACCCGCTGGTAGGCCCAGAGAAGGTACACGGCGGCGGCCAGGACACCCGTCGTCGCGATCGCGCCCCACCAGGCGTGCGTGCCGAAGGTGCCGATCAAGATCAAGTACTCACTCACGAAACCCGACAGTCCCGGCAGACCGATCGAGGCCATCATGACGAGCGTGAAGAGGGCGGCCATCACCGGGGCGGGGCCCTGTAAGCCGGTCAGCTCCTTGATCTGGTACGAACCGCGTCGTCGTTCGATGAAGCCGATGATGAGAAAGAAGCCGATCGTGATCACGCCGTGGTTGAACATCAACAGCACGGCGCCCACCATGGCGATCTTCGAGCCGGTCATGACGCCGAGCGTGATGAAGCCCAACTGGGCCACCGACGAGTACGCGACGAGTCGCTTCAGGTCCGGCGTCGCGCAGGCGACGAGCGAGCCGTACAAGATGCCAATGACGGCCAGCGTGAGCACGACGGGACGCATGGTCGGCAGCGCCAAGGGAAAGAGTCCGACGGCGAAGCGCAGTAGTCCGTAGGAGCCCAGTTTCGCGAGCAACGCCGAGAGCTCGATGGAACCGCCCGTCGGCGCTTCGGCGTAGGTGATGGGCGACCACGTGTGAAAGGGCCAGATCGGGGATTTGACGGCGAAGGCGACGGCGAAGGCGATGAAGAGCCACACGGCCGTGCCGTGGGTCATGGCCGTCGAGGAGAGGGCACCGTAGGAGAAGGTCAAGACCCCCGCCGTCTGGTGCTGGTGGGCGAAGCCGAGGTACAAGATGCCGATCAGTAGGAACGCGGAGCCGCTGAAGGTGTAGATGAAGAACTTCAAGGCGGCCTTCGCGCGTTGGGCCCCGCCCCACTCGGCGATGATGAAGTAACTCGGCACGAGGGTCAGTTCGAAGAAGATGAAGAACTCGAGGACGTCGTGGCTGAGAAAGGCCGCCATCGTGAAGGACGTGAGCGCCAGGAGCCAGCCAACGAAGGCCGCTTCACGTCGCTTGTCGCGTGCCCCGAGTAGGGCCAGCAACAGCACCAACGCGGTCAGGACGACCATCAGCAGCGAGATGCCGTCGACGGCGACGTCGTAGGCGAGGCCGAAGGGCGCCGACAGCACGTGGCGCGTGGCGAAGTCGAGCGTCTGCGCGTGCTTGAGGTGGGGGTTGTAGAGGAAGGCGACGACGAGGGCGAGCGCCATCTCCACGATGGCCGTTCCGACGGCGAGCGCGTAGGCGCGGCCTTCAACCCTTCGCGCGAGTCCCGCCGCGAGCGCCCCGGCCAGGGGCACGACGATGAGCAAGAGGAGATAGATCGACGAGTGCATCGTTAGTGGACCCTCGCCACGAGGTAGGCAATGATGACGGCGACGCCGAGCACCATGGCGAGCGCGTACTGACGAACGAAGCCCGACTGGATCTTGCGAAGTCCCTCGGCGCTTCGCCGGGTCGCTACCGCCAAGCCCGTGACCGCGCCGTCGATGACCTTGGGTTCGATCACGTCGTCAGAGAACTGCGCGCTTCGCGTGAGCGGGCGGCCAAGGGCGTCGTCGTAGAAGTCGTCCCAGTGCCAGACGTGCTCGAAGAACGAGGACTCGAAGCGCGCCGACTCCGACACACCGCGCCAGATGGAGTACGCCGCCAACAGTCCGAGTACCGCCGCGACCACGTCGACGAGCGCGAGACCCCACTGGGCGACGGTGCTCGACGACGCGACGGCCGGCACGAAACCGAACGTCGGGTGGAGAAAGCCCGCGAGCGAACTCGAGTGCGCCCAGGGCAGGTTGAGCAGGCCGCCGAGCGCCGCGAGGACGGCGAGGACGACGAGGGGCAGCGTCATCACCCACGGTGACTCATGGGGGTCGTGGCCCTTGGTCACCTCACGGAAGCGCTCGGTCCCGCGAAAGGTCAAGACGAAGAGTCGCGTCATGTAGTACGCGGTGAGGATCGCCGTCACCACGCCAAGCACCCAGAGGGCCTTGTTGTGTTCGAAGACCTTCGTCAAGACGTCGCCCTTGGCGAAGAACCCCGAGAAGGGTGGGATGCCCGAGATCGACAGCCACGCGACGAGGAACGTGGGGAACGTGAGCGGCAAGTACTTCTGCAGCCCGCCCATCTTTCGCAGGTCCTGCTCGCCGTTGAGTGAGTGGATGACCGATCCCGCGCCGAGGAACAACAGCGCCTTGTAGAAGGCGTGCGCCACCATCAAGAAGATGGCGGCCGAGTACGCGCCGACGCCGACAGCGAGAACCATGTAGCCGATCTGCGAGACCGTAGAGAAGGCCAGAACCTTCTTGATGTCCTTCTGGGACGTGGCGATGGTCGCGGCGACAAAGGCCGTGGCGCCGCCGATGAGAGCGATGGTCGCTCGCCCGTCGGGCGACATCGTGAGCACGGGCGACATGCGAACGAGGAGATACACCCCGGCCGTCACCATGGTCGCGGCGTGGATGAGGGCCGAGACCGGGGTCGGGCCCTCCATGGCGTCCGGGAGCCAGTTGAAGAGCGGGATCTGCGCGCTCTTGCCGGTCGCGGCGAGGAGCAGCGCCAGTACCGTCAACGTCGCGACGGTCGGTGACAGCGTGCCGGCGACGTGGAAGATGCTGAGGTAGGTCAGCGAGTGTGCGTGGCCGAAGATGAGGAACATCGCGAGGAGCAGTCCGACGTCACCGACGCGGTTGTAGATGAAGGCCTTCTTGCCCGCCGACGCCGCCGCGTCCTTCGTGAAGTAGTAGCTCACGAGCCAGTAGGAGCAGACCCCCACGCCCTCCCAGCCCACGAAGGTGAGCAGGAGGTTGTTCGCGAGCACGAGGATCAGCATCGAGAAGACGAAGAGGTTCAAGTACAAGAAGAACTTGCGGTAGTCCCTCTCGCCGTGCATGTAGCCCGTGGAGTAGAGGTGGATCAACGCGGACACGCCGGTGACGAAGAGGCACATCGTTACCGAGAGCGGATCGACGAGGAGGGCCGCCGGCACGTGCAGCGTGCCCACGGGAATCCAGTTGAAGAGATGAACGGTGACTTCGCGATGCGATCGATGCAGGAGGAGCACGAAGGCCACGACGCTCAGGACGAAACTGAGCGCCACGACGCCAGTCGCGACGACGCCGACGTACTTCTCCTTCAGGCTCGAGCCGAGCACCAGCACGACGAGAAAGCCCAGGAGCGGAAGGAGAACGATCAGCGTCGCGACCTGCGCCATCTCAGCCCTTCAGCTCGGAGAGCTCGTCGACCGACGTCGAGGAACGACGTCGAAAGACCGCGACCACGATGCCGAGCCCCACGGTCACTTCCGCGGCCGCGACGACCATGACGAAGAAGACGCTCGCCTGACCGGAGATGTCCGAGAGCGTGCGCGAGAACGTCACGAACGTGAGGTTCACCGCGTTCAGCATCAACTCGACGCACATGAACATGATGAGGGCGCTTCGACGGGTGAGGAGCCCGAAGGCCCCGATGCCAAAGAGCACGGCGGCGAGGACGAGGTACCAGGCGGCGGGAACGTTCATGACGTCGACTCCTCGTTGGTCGAGGCGCGTTCGCGGCGCGCGAGCAGCACCGCACCGACGACGGCGATGATCAACAACGCCGCCGTGGCTTCGAAGGCGAAGAGGTAGGTCGTAAAGACCGCGGTGCCGAGCTGTTTCACGTTGCCCTGGCCGGTCGCGAGCGCTGAGCCCGACACCGAGGTCGCGCCCGTGACCCAGTGGGACGTCGCCATCAAGGTGATGAGTCCGGCCACCGTGATAACGACGCCGACGCCCGCGAAGGCGCGCTGGCCGACGAGGGGCTCGACGCTCACGTGCATGTTCCGGTCGACGCCGAGGAACATGATGACGAACAAGAAGAGGACCACGATGGCCCCGGCGTAGACGATGATCTGCACCGCCGCCAAGAAGTCGGCCGACTGGGCGACGAAGGCGATGGCCACGCCGAAGAGCGTCATGATGAGGCTGATCGCCGCGTGCACCGGATTCTTCACCGTGATGACGCAGACGGCACCGACGAGGATGAGCAACGCCGAGGTGACGAAGACCAAGATGGCCGGGATCGCGTACGCGGCGGCCACCATCAGCGACTCCCCCCGAAACGCTTGGGCATCTTCTTGCGCGCCTCGCTCAGCATGCCCTGGAGACCGCGTTGGTCCTCGTTGACGTCGATGGGCTGGAGGTGACGGAAGAACGCACGGCGAAGTTGCTTCGATCCCGTGGCGTCGTCGTCGCGATTGGTGCTCTGGCCCGCCTCGGGTGCCCGCACGCCGTTGCCCAGGTCACCCGTCCACTGCACGACGCCCTCGTAGGAGGCGTCACCCGAGGGCGACGTCGCGCGCATCCAGCCGCCCGTCATCTCGGCTTCACCGTCGCGCCAGTCCTCCCAGGGCAGGTGCTTCGGGAAGCCCTCGTCGTCCACCACGAGCTCGGCCTTGGTGTAGATGGCGTCGGCGCGATTGGTGAAGGAGAACTCGAACATCTTGGTCTCGGTGATGGCCTGGGTCGGACAGGCCTCCACGCAGAGGTCGCAGTGGATGCAGCGCAGGTAGTTGATCTCGTAGACGTAGCCGTAGCGCTCGCCGGGACTGACCGGGTGGTCGGGCGGATTGTCGAGACCGCGCACGTAGATGCAGTTGACCGGACACGCGCCGGCGCACAGCTCACAGCCAATGCACTTCTCCATGCCGTCCTCGTAACGATTGAGGACGTGGCGTCCGTGCTGGCGCGGTTGCTTCGGACGCTTCTCCTCGGGGTAGCTGAGCGTGACCGGGGGGCGCGCGAGGTGTTGGAAGGTGAGCTTGAAGCCACCGAAGAAGTTGAGGGGCCCCGCCACTACTCCTCCTCTCGATCGCTCCACGAGCGCAGCACTTCCGGCGGGAGCGGTCGTGGACCCACGGGAGGGAGAATGCTGTCGGCGCCCGTCTCTCGGGTCTGGCCGAGTATGAAGGCTCGTCCCAAGACGACCGAGGCCAACATCACCACCGCCGCCATGATGAAGCCGTAGGCCGGGCGAAGAAGGAAACCCGCGACGATGAGCATCCAGCCGAGACTGAGGGGAATGAGACGCTTCCAGCCGAGGTCCATGACCTGGTCGTAGCGAAAACGCGGCAACGCCGCGCGAAACCAGATGTAACAGAAGCAGAAGATGGTGGTCTTCAGCACGAACCAGACGATCGGGAAGACCCAGCGAAGGTGCGAGACGGGCGGGACCCAGCCCGCCGGGCCGCCGAAGAAGAGCGTCACGATGATCGCCGACATGGTGATCGTGTTCATGAACTCAGCCATGTAGAAGAGCGCGAAGCGAATCGACGAGTACTCGGTGTTGAATCCCCCGACGAGTTCGCTGTCCGCTTCGACGACGTCGAAGGGCGGACGGCCGAGTTCGGCCGTGATGGCCATCCAGAAGATGACGAAGGGCACGACGCCTAAGCGGATGACGTTCCAGTGCCAGATCCAGTGACCCTGGGAGGTGACGATGTCGTGGGTCGAGAGGGAACCGGTCACGAGCACGATGGTGACGATCGTGATGCCGAGCGCGGCTTCGTAACTGATCATCTGCGCGCTCGCGCGCACCGACGAAATGAGCGGGTACTTCGAGCCCGACGCCCAGCCCGCGAGCATCACGCCGTAGACCGAGATGCCCGACATCGCTAGCAGGAGCAAGATGCCCATCGGCGGATTGGCGATCTGGAGCATGACGACGTGGCCCGCGATGTGCAACGTCCCGCCGACCGGCACGACGGCGAAGGTGATGACGGCGGGCACGAGGGCGAGGTAGGGCGCCAGCTTGAAGACGAAGCGGTCGGACTCGGCCGGGATGAGGTCCTCCTTGAAGAACAACTTGATGCCGTCGGCCAGGGTCTGCAAGATGCCAAAGGGTCCCCAGCGCTGGGGTCCGATGCGGCTCTGCATGTCCGAGATGGCCTTACGCTCGAACCAGATCATGAGGGTGACCGAGCCCATCAACGCCCCGAAGCCGACGAGCACCTTGATCGCCACGATGAGGAGCACGACGCCCCAGCCGTCGACGCCGTGCGCGAAGAGCGGATCGACGGTACCGAGCGTGTTCACGTGGTCTCCAAGCGAACCTGCGTGATCGCGCTCTTGGGATCGACGAGCGTGCGCGACGCGACGTCGTCACCGCTTTCGTCGAGCGAGGCGAAGGCCACGTTGATCGTGCCGCGCGGTGTCTGGTCGCTCAGGGCGACCGCCAGGTTCAAGGTAGCGGTGGGGCTGGAGACTTCCACGACGTCACCGGTCGAAAGACCGAGCCGGTCGAGGTCGAAGTGGTTGAGGTTCGCCGTCGACGTCGCGATCAGGTTGGCGAGCGCGGGTGAACCCTGCACCGCCACGCCGTGATCGTAGAGACGACGCGAGATGTTCAGCACCAACGAATACGCGTCGAAGGCTGGCACCTCGACGCCACGGCCCACGGCGAGCGCGGACAACGTCGCGCTGGCCGGCGATGGCGAGACGGTGACGCTTTCTTCCGCGACGGCGCCCGAGAACTCCGCGAGTCCGGCCGTGTTCGTGGAACGGATGCCGGGAAAGGCCATCGGGTCGAGGGGTCGACGTTCGACCCGATCCCTGGTGCGGCCGACGACGGCGCCCTCGTCGGAGACGTCGTTCATGACGCTGAGGGCGGGGTAGCCAACCGACTCCTCGATGATCTTGGCGCACTGCACCTCAGAAGACAGTCCGAGACTCTGGCCACACTCTTCGGCCAGTTCGCTCGCGATGGCCACGTCGGACCAGGCCGAGCCGGGCGCGACGATCTTCGCCGTCACCGCGGTCACGCGACCCTCGATGTTGGTGACGGTCCCGTGGCGCTCGTGTTGCACCGCGGCCGGAAGCACGACGTCGGCGTACTCGAGGGTCTTGCCCCCGTGTCCCGACACGACCACCACGCCGGCGTCGCGCAGCGCGGCGCTCGCTCCCTCGACGTCGAGCACGTTGCCGAGCAGACAGCCCAGTAGCAAGACGGCCTTTTGTTCGCCGGTTCGTAGCGCGTCGAGCTGTTGGAGCGTGCTACGTCCCTCGTCGTCGACGTACGCGCGTCCCGGGCGAAGCTTCGGGCTGAGTCCCATGTCGAGCGCGCCCATGACGTTTGAACGACGAAGGGCCGGCAGGAACGTCGCCGAGGTGAACCTCTCCGCGAGGACGCGAAGGGCGCCTTCGATCACGCCCGCGTCTTCGGCGAAGTTGGGACGACCGACGATGAAGACGACACCTTCGCCGCTCTCACCGAGGAGTTGACGAGTCTCGTGGAGCTCGGCCTCGGTCACGTTCGAGCCCTTCAACAAGTGGCCCTCGCTACGCGTGAGGGCCTCGGCGACGAGGTGGGCCTCGCCGGGACGAACGGGCAGCGACACCGTCGCGAGCGGGTGCAACCCACTCGACGCGAAGGTGAACTCGACGAGCGCGTTCCCGCGCTTGATGAAGTTCTCTCGCAGTCGCAAGAAGAGGACGGGCAGTTCTTCGCGAAGATCACCGGTCAAGGTCACGACGACGCGCGCGTTGGCCGCCTCGTCGATCGTGGCCTTTGGCAGTGACTGCAATAAGGCGCCGTCGAGTCCGTCACCGTACTGCGCGTCGAGGTGGTCGCTCGCGAGCACACCACGAACGAAGCGCTCCCAGGCGAAGGCTCCTTCGTTGGTGAGGGCCGCACCGCCAATGGCGCCGACGCCGTTCGGCGTCGATGCCGCGTCTTGCAACATGGTCGCGGCGCGCGCGAGCGCCTCGCCCCACGTCGTGGGCACGAGGACGCCGTTCAGACGAACGAGTGGCTCGCGCAGGCGCGTCGACGCGCGCAAGGGATCGAGGGACTCTTCGTTGCCGTCGATCGAGTCGAGCGTGAAGCGACCCTTGTCGCAGAGCCATCCGTGGTTGACCGGCTCGCTGTCGACGCCGAGGACGCGCGTGAGTCGATTGCCCGACGACTGAACGGCGACGCGACAGCCGACGGCACACGTCGTGCACGTGCTCTCGACCTGCTCGAGGTCCCAGGGACGGGCCGTGAAGCGGTAGGGCTTCGCGGTCAGCGCCCCGACCGGACAGATCTGGACGGTGTTGCCCGAGAACGTGGAGTCGAACGGTTCGGTGGGCGACGGCGCCACTTCCATCTGGTCGCCGCGACCCGAGAAGGCGATCTCGGTGTCGCCGGAGACCTCGGCGCTGAAGCGGGTGCAGCGCGCGCACTGGATGCAGCGCTCGCGGTCCAGCAGTACCAGTTCGCCGATCTCGATGGGCTTGACGAAGTGACGCTTCTCTTCGACGAAGCGCGTCTCGCCCGAGCCGTGCGCGAGGGTCTGGTCCTGGAGGGGGCACTCGCCGCCCTTGTCACAGACGGGGCAGTCGAGGGGGTGATTGGCGAGCAGGAACTCCAAGACGCCGTCTTGGGCCTTCTTCACCTTTTCCGAGTCGGTGACGACCGTCATGCCGTCGTGCACCTTGATGTAGCACGCGGGCTGCAAGGTCGCGCCGCGGGGACCGTCGACTTCGACGAGGCACATCCGACACATGCCCACCGGTTCCATGCGCGGGTGGTAGCAGAAGCGCGGCACGTAGTGGCCCGCGCGCTCGGCGGCTTCGATGACCAACTCACCAGTCGCGGCCTCGAGGCTTCGCCCGTTCACGGTGATCGTCACGAGGGACTTGACCTCAGTCAAAGGGGCATCCTCCCCCTTCGACGTGGCGGATGAATTCACTTCGAAACATCGAGATCGCTCCCGTGACCGACGAAGGGATCGAGGGGCCGAGCGGACAAATGGTGGTCTGTTGCGGCGGCCAACCCCCGCCGGGCGCGATGTTGTCGCAGAGGTCGAGCATGAGCGCGAGGTCCTCCACGCGCCCTCCGCCGTGCTCCATGCGGTACAGCACGCGTTCGATCCAGCCCGAACCTTCGCGACACGGCGTGCACTGCCCGCAGGACTCTCGGGCGAAGAACTTCGTTATGCGCCACGCCGCTCGCACCACGCACGTCGTGTCGTCGAAGACGACGACCGAACCCGAGCCGAGCATCGAGCCCTTCTCGCCCACCTCGTCTTGTCCGAGTGGCGTGTCCAACAGGTCGGGCCCGAACCACGGGGCGGAGACGCCGCCGGGGATGAAGGCCTTGATCGTGTGGCCGTCGAGGAGTCCGCCCCCGAGTGCGGGGTCGTAGATCAGATCGCGAAAGGTGTTCTTCACCATCTCCACTTCGTAGACGCCGGGGTTCTTCACCCGGCCCGCGAGTGCGAAGAGCCGCGTGCCCTTGGAGCGACCGGCTCCCAGGGCCGCGAAGGCCTCGCCACCGTTCAGCACGATCCAGGGGATGTTGGCCATGGTCTCGACGTTGTTGACGACCGTGGGTTCACCGTAGAGACCACTCACCGCGGGAAAGAACGGGGGCTTGATGCGGGGAAAGCCCCGCTTGCCCTCGAGGGCTTCCAAGAGCGCCGTCTCGTCACCACAGATGTACGCGCCGGCCCCGGGGTGCACGACGATGTCGAGCGAGAAGTCGGAGCCGAAGATCTTCGATCCCAGCGCGCCGTGCTCGTAGGCGTCGTTGACGGCGTGTTGGACGCGCTCGAGTCCGAGCGCGAACTCGCCACGCACGAAGAAGAACACTTGGTTGACCTGCAGCGCGTAGGCCGAGATGATGATGCCCTCGACGATCCCGTTCGGGTCACGCTCGAGCAGCAGATGGTCCTTGAAGGTCGCGGGCTCGGATTCGTCGCCGTTCACGACGAGATACGAGACGGGCGACTTACGCAACATCGACCACTTGCGTCCGGCCGGGAAGCCCGCCCCGCCGCGTCCGAGCAGCGACGCCTCGTCCACTTCGAGCGCGACGTCCTCGGGGAACATGGTGAGCGCCTTTCGAAGACCTTCGTAGCCGCCGGTAGCGAGGAAGCGCGCCAGCGTGTAGGAGTCGTCGTAGCCGGTACGGGCGGTGACGATACGGGGGGCTACGAGGGTCGCCACTACGTCGTCTCCTCCGCGCGCTTCTCACGGGCCGCCTTCGCCTCTTCTCGCTGCGCGGTTACTTCACGCTTCGGTGCGTGGAGTCCGCCCGCGCGACGGACCCGCAGCAGGGTGCCGTGCGTGGGAATGTCGTGTTGGCGGCGTCCGTCGCGCAGCTCAGCGACGAGCGTGTCGAAGGTCTCCGCGCTCCTCGTGCGCACGAAGCGGTGATTCACCTGCACGCAGGGCGCGAAGTTGCAGTCGGCGAGGCACTCGGTCTCTTCGAGGGTGAAGAGGCCGTCGTCCGACGTCGAACCCACCGCGCAGCCGAGCGTCGAGCTCGCGTGCTCGAGCAGCTCGAGTCCCCCGGACAACAGACAGGCGATGTTGGTGCACACCCCGACGACGTACGTGCCGACGGGCTCCAAGTGGAACATGTCGTAGAAGGCGGCGGTCCCTCGCACGTCGGCCGTCGTCGTGCCGGTGAGCTCGGCGACTTCGGCGATGCCCTCGGGGCTGACGTAGCCGTCTTGTTCTTGGGCGAGGTGCAGTAACGGCAACATCGCCGAGCGCGGACGCGGGTAGAGGGCCACGAGCTCTTCGGCGCGCTGGCGCAGGTCGACGCGCAGGTGGCTCACCGGTCCACCTCACCCATGATGGGGTCGACCGACGAGATGACGGTGATGGCGTCCGAGACCGACCCGCCGCGCATCAACAGCGGTACGGCCTGCATGTTGACGAAGCTCGGCGCGCGCACGTGGATGCGGTACGGCTTGGGTCCACCGTCGGCGACGAGGTAGCAGCCCAGTTCGCCGCGTGGTGACTCGATAGCGCTGTAGACCTCGCCCGCCGGGACGTGGAATCCCTCGGTGAAGAGTTTGAAGTGGTGGATCAGCGCCTCCATCGACTCGTCGATGCGCGCGCGCGGTGGCGGCGTGACCTTCGGGTCCTGGCTGCGGTAGTCGCCACTGGGCATCTTCTCGATGCACTGGCGCACGATGCGCACCGATTCGCGAATCTCGTTGAGGCGAATGGCGTACCGGTCGAAGTTGTCGCCGTAGGTGCCCACGATGACGTCGAAGTCCACTTCGTCGTACGCCAGGTACGGCATCGAGCGGCGCAGGTCCCACGGCACGCCCGTCGAGCGCAGCAGCGGTCCGGTCACGCCGAGGGCCAACGCCTCTTCGGCCGTGATCGGCGCGACGCCGATCATGCGACCACGAAAGATCGGCTGGCCGGTCAAGAGCTCGTCGTATTCGAAGGTGCGCTCGTAGATCGTGTCGCAGATCACCAACATGTCGTCTTGCCAGCCGTCGGGCAGGTCCGCCGCGACGCCGCCGGGACGCACGTAGTTGAGGTTCATTCGCAGTCCGGCGGTCTTCTCGAAGAAGGCGAGGACCAGTTCGCGCTCACGGAAGCCGTAGATCATCATCGACGTCGCCCCGAGGTCCATGCCGTTCGTGGCCAGCCAGACGAGGTGCGACGCGACGCGGTTGAGTTCGGCCATCATCATGCGAATCCAGATGGCTCGATCAGGGACTTCGATGCCGAGGAGCTTCTCCACGGCCATGGAGTAGCCCAGTTCGTTCGAGATGGGACTGACGTAGTCCATGCGCGTCACGTTGGTGCCGCCCTGGACGTAGCTGAGCACCTCGCCGGTCTTCTCCATGCCCGTGTGCAGGTAGCCAATGACGGGCTTCGTGCGAAGGACGAACTCACCGTCGAGCTCGAGCATGAGACGAAGCACGCCGTGGGTCGAAGGGTGCGCCGGTCCCATGTTGATGATCATCGTCTCGTCGTCTCGGCGATCGAAGTCGACGTCGTTGGGGTCGAGCGAGAGGCCACTCGTGCGAAGGACGGCACCGACCTCGCGACCGAGTTCGTCGGTGGGCGTGAGCGTGCGGGCCTGAAGACCTTGGGCGCCTTCGGAGGTCTCCGCCGCGAGAAGCTCGACGCGCTCGGCGACGCGAACGGTGGGATCACTCATCGTGGACCCGGCGCTTCTTTGAACTGCACGGGGATCCTGCCGACGGCGTAGTCCTTTCGAAGGGGGTGGCCTTCCCAGTCTTCGGGCATCAAGATGCGCGTGAGGTCGGGGTGGCCGTTGAAGAGGACGCCGTAGAGGTCGAAGGCTTCACGCTCCATGGCTTCGGTGCCGGGATAGAGGTCGAAGAGCGTGTCGACGGCTGGATCGTCGTTGCCGGCCTGCACGCGAACACGCACGCGCTGCTTCTTCGACAGGCTCAAGAGGTTGACCACGATCTCGAAGCGCGTGGGAACGACGAAATCGGGCATCGGGCGACGTAGGTGTTCGAGGTAGTCGACACCGCAGAGATCGACGCACATCTCGAAGCCGTCGTCCTTGAAAGAGCGCACCAGGGGCACGTACTGCTCGAGCGTCGGGAAGCAACCGAGGTCGCTCGCCAGCACGTCGGCGGTAACGACGCCTGGGGGGGCCGTAAGGGGAAGCGGGATCACTTCGGCGTTCCCACCCTTACGGCCACGGCGACGTCCGGCGTCCAGACGTTCGACTGCTCTTCTACGTACGTGGGGCGGTCTTCGTGGCGACGCTGAAGGATCTCGCCGGTGCGGATCTGCTCGTGGAGCGTCAAAATGGCGTGCATCAGCGTCTCGGGGCTGGGCGGGCAGCCCGGCGCGTAGACGTCGACCGGGACGATCTGGTCGACGCCCTGGACGATGGCGTAGTTGTTGAAGAGTCCACCGGTCGAGGCGCACACCCCCATGGAGATGACCCACTTGGGCTCCATCATCTGGTCGTAGACCTGACGAAGGACGGGCGCCATCTTCTGCGACACGCGTCCGGCCACGATCATGAGGTCGGCTTGGCGCGGCGAGTTGCGAAAGACCTCCATGCCGTAGCGCGCGAGGTCGAAGTCCGCGGCGCCGGCCGCCATCATCTCGATCGCGCAGCACGCGAGGCCGAAGGTCGCCGGCCACACCGAGGCCCGGCGGGCCCAACGCACCAAGTCTTCGACTTGGCCCGTGAGGAAGTTGTGTTGCAGGTCTTCGAACGCCACTACGCGACTTCTTTCTCGTCGGCGCCGATGCGCACGATCGTTGAGGAGCTCGTGCGCGACGGCATCCCGGCGACGAGGTGCTTCACCGGTCCCCAGGTGAGGGCGCCCTCCGCGACTAGGAAGAGCAGCGCCGCGAAGACGGCGAGTGAGAAGACGAGCACTTCAATGAGTCCGAAACCTCTAAGTTGGCGAAAGACCACGGCGAAGGGGTACATGAAGACGACTTCGATGTCGAAGATGACGAAGATCATTGCCACGAGGTAGAACCGCACCGGAAAGCGCTGTGGCGGCTCGATCTCGGGGACAATCCCACACTCGTAGGGCGCGAGTTTCGCGTCCGTCGGACGTTTGTGCGGCGCCAGCAAACCTGACGCTACGAACGAGCCCGACGCGAACAGCACTCCGAGTATGAGTAGCCCCAGTATTGGTAAGTACTGGTCCACGTCCATCATTTCTACCAGGTCGCGCGAGGCACCTTCGTCGTGGGAGCCACTCGGGCCACGACCTAGGCTGGTCGCGTGAAAACTCTGCGTGACGTCGTCGACAGACCGACGATCTACGACGTCGTCGTCGTCGGCGGCGGTCCGTCGGGTTCGGCGTGCGCGTACTGGCTGGCCCAGGCCGGTTGGTCGGTCTGTCTCATCGAGAAGAAACACTTCCCTCGCGAGAAGACCTGCGGTGACGGACTGACGCCGAGGTCGGTGTACCAGCTGAGCGAGATGGGACTCGAAGGCATCGTGGCGGCGAACGGCCACCAGTACCAGGGACTTCGAGCCTTCGGCTTTGGCGCGTCAATCGAGATGAACTGGCCCGAGCACCCGAAGTTCCCCAACTACGGCTACACGATCACGCGCTTTAACCTCGACGGCCTCGTGGCCGAACACGCCGAGAAGTACGGCGCCGACGTCGTGAACGGCGTCGAGGCCCTCGACCTGCTGGAGGCGACCCCGGCGGCTGACGGTGGCCTGGTGGGTGCCTCGGGCGTCGTCGTAAAGGACAAGGACACGGGAGAGACCGCGCAGATCCGAGGACGCTATCTCGTGGTTGGTGACGGTCAGAACTCGCGACTCGGTCGAGAACTCGGCGTGACGCGCAATCGCGACTGGCCCATGGGCATGGCGCTACGCGGTTACTACACGAGTGAACGCCACGACGAGCCGTGGATCGACTCGCACCTCGACATTCGCGACACGAACGGCGACGTCGTCCCCGGCTACGGCTGGATCTTTCCCTTGGGCGACGGTCGCGTCAACGTCGGCGTCGGGCTGCTCTCGACGGGTGGCGCCTGGAAGGGCGTGAACACCACGAAGCTTCAGGAGTACTTCGTCGCCCAAGTCGCCGACGAGTGGGGCCTTCGTGACGACACGTGCCTTGGTGCGCCGACCGGCGGACGCCTCCCCATGGGACTCTCGATCGGTCCGCGCGTGGGCGCGAACACGCTCACCATCGGCGACGCCACCGGCATGGTCAACCCCTTCAACGGCGAGGGCATCGCCTACGGCTACGAGTCGGGGCGCCTGGCGGCCTCGGTCCTCGGAGAAGCTCTCCTCGCCAACGATCCCTCGGCGCTTCGACTCTACGAAGAGCGCCTCCAGGCGGCCTACGGCGACTACTTCAAGGTGGCGCGGGGTTTCGTCCGACTCATCTCCGAGCCGAAGATCCTGGCGGCCTGCGTGGGCCTCGGACTACGCGTCGCGCCCGTCATGCGGGAGTTGCTGGCGGTCATGGCGAACCTGATGAGTAACGACGACAAGGGCCCCGCTGAAATTGGGTATCGCGCCGTCGCGCGTCTCGCGAACGCCATCCCCGATCAGGCCTGGGACATGGTCTTTGGTGAGTCAACGCCAGCGAAGGCGCTGACTTAGACGGCCTTCGACGAGGACGTCACCGTGCGCGAGAGCAACGTGTTGACGAGGGCGTTCAACGTCGGCTTCGCTTTGGTGAACGATCCGACGAGGGCGCTCAACGTGATCTCGTAGTGGCCCTTCGTGATCACCGCCTGCACGAGTTGCAACCTCGACGTCACGTTGGGCACGGTGATGGCGACCACGCCCCCGCGCGTCCAGCCCTTCGTGAAGGTGGCGGGCTGCCAGTTGGTCGCGCCGGGGGTCCCGCCGTTCTTGACGCCGAGACCCGAGAGGATGAGCGCCGAGCTGGAGTCGGTGATGCACTCGCCGAAGTTCTTCATCGACATCTCCCTGGTGTCCTTTTTGACCATGGTCGTCGTCTTGTAGTACTGCGACGTCGAGGCGACCTCAATGCCGCCGAGGGAGTTCGTGGTGAAGACCGGCGACGACACTTGGAAGTCGGCCTGTTGGCCCGCCGGGCCGTAGACGCGGTCCTTGGCGTTGGTCACGCCGAGACAGCTCTGAAAGACGCCCGCGGCGATTGAGAACGCCGAGTTCTTCGCCGGCAAGGTGGTGGAGGTGGTGGTCGACGTGTAGACCTGCCCGGCCGGTGGGACGAGGCCGTTCAACACCGAGTTCGACGTCACGTACCAACTGCTCGGCAGGTCCTTCAAGGTGAGGTTGACGGCCTTTGCGTCGACGAGCTCCTTCGCGGCACCATTACCGCGGTTCAGCCACGACGCGATCCCGCCGGCGAAACTGGCGAGCACCACGACGGCGACGATCACCAGCACGCCGGCGCGACGGCGCCGATGCGTGACGGTGCCTCCGTGTTCCAACACGACGTCGCGGATCGCTTCGTAGTCGTACAGTTCACGGTGGCGCCAGCAGTAGCGAACGTCACCCACCGTGGCGAAGAGGGCCATCTGGTGAGGGAAGCGAACGAGTTCTACGTTCCCCAGTTCGCTCCACGGGGTCTGCCACGCGACGGCCGGGATGCCCGCGAGTTGCGTGAGGCCGAAGTCGTCCACGAGCAGCACCACCGGCGAGGTGGGACCGTTCGTCACGAACGACGGATGCACCGACCAGTCTTCGCTGCGCAGATTCGTCACGACCGCACCGCTTTCGCCGCCTCGCTCGCGATGCTGACGGTTCTCTCTAGGTCGGCCCTCGTGTGCGCGAGTGAGACGAAGAAGATCTCGTACGCGCCGGGCGCCAGCGCGACGCCGCGCTCCAACATGGCGTGAAAGAACCTTCGGTACAGCCCGTTCTCGCAAAGCACCTTCGCCTCGGTGAAGTTTGTGGGTGGCGTGAACTCCTCGTCGGCGAGGTAGAGACCCATCAAGGCGCCGACGCTCGGCGCCCGCGCAAAGAGTCCTTCGCCACGAATCGCCTCTTGCAGTTCACCGGCGAAGTTCGTCACGCGTTCCGCCAGTATGGCCAGATCGTCCGGCGTCACGTGCTCGAGGACCGCGACACCCGCGGCCGTGGCTAAGGGATTGCCCGACAGCGTGCCCGCTTGGTAGACGGGGCCGAGGGGCGCCAGTGACGCGAGCACTCTCTTCGACCCACCGAAGGCGCCGACCGGCAGTCCCCCGCCGATGACCTTGCCGAAACACCAGAGATCGGGCGTGACCCCAAAGAACTCCTCCGCGCCGCCCTGCGCCAAGCGAAAGCCCGTGATGACCTCGTCGAAGATCAAGAGCGCCCCGACGCGGTCGCACTCCGCGCGCAGACCTTCCAGAAATCCCGGCAGTGGCGCGACGAGGTTCATGTTCGCCGCCACCGGCTCCGCCAGCACGGCGGCGACCGTGTCGTCCAGCGTCGGTACTTCGTTGTACGGCGCGACGATGGTGTCGGCGACGGCGCCGGCCGTGACGCCGGCCGATCCGGGAAGACCCATCTGGGCGACGCCGCTCCCGCCCGCGACGAGCAGGGCGTCCGAGTGACCGTGGTAGCAACCGTCGAACTTAACGACCTTGTCGCGACCAGTGAAACCTCTCGCAAGACGCACGCAGCTCATGACGGCTTCGGTGCCCGACGAGACGAGGCGAACCTGTTCGAGACCCGTCACGCGCGACGTCATCGCCTCAGCGAGCAACACCTCACCGGGCGTCGGCGCGCCGAAGGTCGTGCCCTTCGTCGCGGCTTCTCGTAGCACCGAGACGATGGTCGGGTGGGCGTGGCCGAGCAGGGACGCGCCGTAGGACTGCACGTAGTCGAGGTAGCGGTTCCCTTCGACGTCGACGACCTCAGACCCGGCGCCACTGGCGACGGTGTAGGGCGTGCCGCCGACGGAGCGAAACGACCGGACCGGTGAGTCGACGCCACCGGGAATCACGACTTCGGCCCGTTCAAACCACGACGTATTCGAGCTCAACGACTTAGCTCCTCGGCCAGCTCCCTGGCGAAGTAGGTCAACACGAAATCCGCGCCGGCCCTGCGAACGGCCGTCAACTGTTCGATGGCGACGGCCGTGCCGTCGATCCAACCGTTCGCGTCGGCGGCCTTCACCATGGCGTACTCGCCACTGACGTGGTACGCGCAGAGCGGTACGTCGAGCTCGCGCCTCAGATCACTCACGATGTCGAGGTACGTCATGGCGGGCTTCACCATCACCATGTCGGCGCCCTGTTCGACGTCGGCGCGCGCTTCGAGCAACGCCTCGCGGCGATTCCTCGAGTCCTGCTGGTAGGCCTTGCGATCCCCGCCGCCTTCGATCTCGACGCCGACCGCTTCACGAAAGGGTCCGTACAGCCCGCTCGCGTACTTCGCCGCGTAGGCGAGGATGATCGTCTCGTCGTAGCTGGCCTCGTCGAGGGCGCCGCGGATAGCGGCGACTTGACCGTCCATCATGCCGCTCGGCGCGACGACGGCCGCGCCGGCTTCGACTTGGGCCACCGCGACGCGCGCGTAGAGCTCGAGCGTGGCGTCGTTGTCCACGGTGCCGTCGGTTCGAAGCACCCCGCAGTGGCCGTGGCTCGTGTACTCGTCGAGACAGAGATCGGCCATGAGGACGACCTCGTCGCCGAACGCGTCGCGCAGCGATCGTAGAGCCACCTGGGCCACGCCCTTGGGGTCCCAGGCGGCGCTGCCGTACTCGTCCTTGGTCGCGGGTACGCCGAAGAGGATGACGCCACTGACGCCCGCGCTCGCGAGCGCCTTCACTTCGTCGTGCAGCGACGAGAGCGTGTGCTGGAAGTGTCCCGGCAGCGACAGGATGGGCTTGGGTTCGCTCAGACCTTCGGCGACGAAGAGGGGGGCCACGAAGTCACTGGGCGAGAGGGTCGTTTCGGCCACGAGTCGACGGATGGCGGGCGTGCGACGAAGACGCCGGGGGCGCTGAGCGGGAAACACGCCCCCAGCCTATTGCTCGGTCTCTGAGTCCCTTCCAGGGGCGGAGTAAAGAGCGGTTAAATGTTCTCGTAGTTCCAGGCCCCATCCTTCGATCACGAGTTCGTGCTGGCGACGCACCGCGTCAGCCGTCGTCGCACCGGGCACGACCACCCACGCGCCGTCGGGGACGAACGCCTTCGCGACGAGCCACGCCGAAGGTGCGCCGATGAAGACCACGTCCGCGTTGCGTAGTGACGTCTCGTCGTCGCTGGTCAGAACCGCGGGCAACGTCTCGTAACAGTGAAGCGTCGTGACCTCGACGCCGCGGTCCCGTAGCGCCCTCGTCAACTCGTCGCGCGTCGTGGCGGCCGCGAGGACGAGGACCGGCCCTTCGCTGATCGTCGGCGCGAGTGCGAGGGCGCCCCCCCCGCCCACGACGTCGACGGCGACGTCTTCGCTCTCGAGGGCTCGCGCCGTGGCCGAGCCGACGCTCAGCACCGAGCCGCCCTCCCTCAGGCCTTCTCGCGCCAGGGCCACGTAGAGCGCACTTCGCGCACTGGTGACGACGAGCGCGCGGAACGTTCCGTAGTGCTCGCTCGCTCGAAGAGCACTGAGCACTTCGTGGGCGTCGAAGAACCGCGTCGTCGTGAGGGGCACCTCTTCGATCGTGGCGCCCTCGGGCACGAGCGACGTCAACGTATCGTTGTAACCCGCCTCACGCGTCACGACGACGCGCACGTGCCTTACGACTCCCAGCCGAGAAGCGCTCCGCCACTCATGTCGTCACGAAGGAGTCGCGCGAGGTCGCTGCCGAGTTGATGGGGATCGGTGCCCACGAGTTCGGCGCGCACGCTCTTGGATCCATCGGGCGCGATCATGACGCCACGTAACGTCACCGTCTCTTGGTCCACGTCGGCGTAGGCGCCGGCGGGGATCGAACAGCCCGCGCCAAGCTCTTCTAAGAACGCGCGCTCGGCGACCACGGCTCTGAAGGCGGCTTCGTCGTTGATACTGCGCAAGACGTCGCGGATCTCGTCGTCGTCGACGCGCGCTTCGAGCCCCAGCGCGCCCTGGCCGACCTGGGGAACGAACCACGTGGGATCGAGTCGTTCGCTGACGATGTCGACGTCTTCGAGTCGTTCGATCGCCGCCATCGCCGCGACAACGGCGTCGACGCCGTTCTTGCCGGCGGAGCCAAGTCGCGTCGCCATGTTGCCTCGCAGGCCAATCACGCGCAGGTCGGGTCGACGCTCAAGTAACAGTGCACGACGGCGGGGCGATCCCGTCGCGACGGTGGCCCCTGGACCAAGTCCGGCCAGCGACTTACCCACGAGAACGTCCGCCGCGTCACGACGTTCGGGGACGCTCACGAGCGCGAGTCCTTCGGGCGTAGAGCTCGGCAGGTCCTTGGCGCTGTGCACCGCGACGTCGGCTTCGCCGTTCAGTAGAGCTCGTTGAATCTCCACGGCGAAGAGTCCTTCGCCGCCCATGGTCGCGAGATCGGCACCAGCCTCGCGGTCGCCCTTCGTCTCCATCAAGACCAACTCGCTCTCGACACCCTGTTCGGCGAGTCGTCCCTGTACGTAGCGCGCCTGAATCAGGGCAAGTGGCGAGCGGCGCGTCGCGAGGCGGAGCGTCATAGATCAAAGAGGTTGCGCGTGGCCTCACTGAGTCGGGTCCCCTGGTCGGTGCCGGCAGCCTCTTTGAGGGCGACGGTGGGACGGTGGGCGATCTTCGCCACGACCGAGCGCACGAGGGAGGCAACGGTCTCACGCTGCTCTTCGGTCAGATTCTCGAGGTCGTGAGCGCGCCGGGCGAGCTCGCCGGACACGAGTTCGTCGAAGTGGTCGCGCAGTTCTCGCACGATGACGGCGGCGCCTCGAGCGCGCTGGTCAACGAGGAATCGCTCGACGTCTTCGGCGACGATCAGCGCCGCCGCGTCGATAGCCTCGCGGCGGTCGCCGAGTGCCCGATCGACGCGGTCGCGAAGGTCACTGATGTCGACGCGGCGCACGTTGGCGAGGTCGTTGACGTCACTGGCGACGGCGCGCGGCACGCCGAGGTCCACGATCAACATCTCACCTTCGAAGGCGGCGAAGTGCTCTCGAGCCAGAACCGGCGTGGAGACTTCGAGGGCACTCACGACGAGTCGCGTGCCCCTGAGGTGGTACTCGACACTGTCGAGAGAGTCGATGACGACGCGCTCGTCGTGGACGGCGTCACGGAGCGACTCGGCACGATCGATCGTTCGATTGAGGACCGTCAATTTCGTGAGCTGGGGCGTCGCGGCGAGCAAGCTCTTCACGACGCCACTCGCCATCTGACCGGCGCCGAGCACGACGACGTGACTGCCGGCCAACTCGTCGCCGAGCTCGTCGATCGCGGCCGACGCGGCGGCCTGCGCGAAGCTCGTGGTCCCCCTCGATATCGCCGTCTCGGTGCGCACGCGCCTCCCTGAGGCGATGGCGCGCTGGAAGATCTCGGTCACCTCACTGCCGGCACTCTGCTCTTCGACGGCTAGTTCGAGCGCGCGGCGGAGTTGACCGAGGATCTCGAACTCACCCGGCACGACGGATTTGAGACCGGCCGCGACACTGAAGAGGTGGGTCGCGACGTCGTGCTCGAAGTTGACCGTCAGCCGGTCCTCGAACTCGGCCTTGGCGAGTCCCGTCGTTGTCGACAGGGTCTCCGTGATCTCGTCGATCGCGCCGTGAAAGCGGTCGATGACGGCGACGACTTCGGTACGCAGACAGGTCGAGACGAACACGGCCTCGTGAATGTTGCGGTGGCTGACGAGGGTGCGCAGCATCTTCGCCCACTCGTGCTCGGGCACCGTGGCGCGCTCCAAGAGATCGAGCGAGGCGTGCTCGTGATCGATCCCTACCGATATCAGTGCCACGTCGCCTCCAAGGTCCTATCCATGCTACGACGCGCGCAGTGGATTGGTGCTGGCGATGCCCAAGGAGTGCAGGAGTCCCCCACCGAGGGGCCCCGTGCCGTTATTCAGGTGGTACATCAGAATTTGGAGCTCGATGGAGAAGTCCACGTAGTGCACGGCCGTGCCGAGGGGCACGGTGACGACCTGAGGGGCGAAGTTGAGAATCGCGTGGATGTTCGCTTCGACCATACGATCGGCTACTTCTTGGGCCGCGCTGCCGGGCGTGCAGATGACGCCGACGGTCGCCGGAGGAATGGGCTCGTCGAGCGATTGGACGATGAGGCCCGCGACTTCGTGGCCGATCGTGGCCGGGTCGTTGTCGTAGAGGGCGACGAGACGCGCGCCTCGAATCAAGAAGTTGGACGAGTTCACGAGCGCGCGCCCGAGGTTGCCTATGCCCACGACCACGACGTCGTAGAGGCGGTCGTGACCGAGAGCCTCGGCGATGCGTTCGATGAGGACACTCGTGTCGTAGCCGGCGCCGCGCGTACCGAAGGACCCGAGACCGGCCAGATCACGGCGAACGGTGGTCGCGGTCACGCCCGCGAGTTCACCGATCTGCTTGGAGTCGATCTTCACGACCCCGCGTTGAAGCCAGCCTTCGGCGATGCGCTGATAGACGGGCAATCGAGCGATGGTGGGTTCGGAGAGCTTCTTCGAGCGAAGACGCGGCGTCGCCATCTCCACACGCTAGTAGAGCTTTCTTCAGCGACCCAACTGGCGACTGCGTTCGGCGGCCGCCGCGACCGCGTCGAGAAACGCCGCGCGCACGGCCCGCGATTCGAGGACCCGCAGCCCTGCGGCCGTCGTGCCCCCCGGTGACGTCACCTGGGCGCGAAGTTCTTCGGGCGACTCTCCCGTCTCACTCAAGAGAACTGCCGATCCCTCGAAGGACGCGACCACGAGCAGACGCGACACCTCGCGCGAGAGTCCCTGGTGCACCCCGGCTTCGATCAACGCTTCGATGACCAGATAGAGATACGCCGGCATCGGACCCGAGAGTCCCGTCACGGCGTCGAGGTTGCGTTCGCTCACGCGAACGACGACGCCCACGGCACGCAGGATCGACTCGGCCCAGTCGAGGTCGCCGCTCGTGACGTTCGACCCGCCGGCGATGGCCGTGGCGCCCTTACGAACCAGCACCGGCGTGTTGGGCATCGAGCGGATGACGGCGACGGGACCAGGAAAGACCGCTTCCAAGCGCGCCGTCGATAAGCCGGCCACGACCGAGAGCAGTCGCGTCACGCCCACCGCGCCTACGACCCGAGCGGCGCTCTCGGCGTAGTCGGGCTTCACGCAGAGAACGACGCCCGTCGACGCGTCAACGTCAGCGAGTTCCATTGACGCCAACACCGCGACGCCGGAAAAGCGCTGCTCGAGTGCGCTTCGCTGTTCGAGCGCACTTTCCACGATGGCGAGATCGCTCGTGGTGCACCACTTCGCGCTGAGTAACCCTTCGGCTAAGGCCGATCCCATACGGCCGCCGCCGACGATGATGAGTTTGAAAGCCACGCCGTAACGCTACAAGGTGCCTCTCAGCGGCTCTTTCGTCGTCGGTAGACGGAACCGAGACCCATCGTCATCGCCGTCGGGAAGATCTCGTCGACGTAGTGAACCGTCGCGCCGACGAGTTCGTCCAGTCGTTCGACGCTGAGCTCTTGAATCGGAATCTGCGTGACGAGGTAGATACCCGCTTCGGGACCGATCGCGAGGTGCAGTTCTCGAAGCTCGTGGTTCTTCACCATCAAGTACCGATAGAGCTCTTCGCGATTCTCTTCGGGCGCGGGCATGAGTTCCGTCTCCGCGTAGACCGTCCGTTGGCGAAGGGAGAGCCAAAGCGTGATGACGTCCTTCTCTTCACCCTTCAGGCGAATCAACCAGTGAAAGTGCCCCTTGTCGTCGGGTACTTCTTGGTGCTCGATCTCACCGACGAAGGAGCTGGCGTGCCACAGGGCGCACCAGCGCGTAAGTGTTTCGTCGAGACGCGAGGCCGCGTCGGCGTCACTAAGAGGCGCGCGCGTCACTTAACAGCGAACGAGGCTCTCGGAAGCGAGCTGATCGATGAGTGCCGCGAGGGACTCGCCGGCTCGGCGCCACGTGTACTCGCGAGCTCGCAGCACGGCCGTGTTCGAAAGGGCCGTCGCGCTCTCGGCGTCGAGTGCGAGCTCCACGACGTCGGCCCAGCGCGCGACGTCGCGCTCGGCTACCAGGTAGCCGTTCACGCCATCGTCGATCAACGTCGACAGTCCTCCGACGTCGCTCGCGACGACGGGCGTGCCACAGGCTGACGACTCCAAGGCCACGAGCCCGAAACTCTCGGCGCGCGAGGGTACCAACGTGACGTCGGCGGCGCGCATCCACGACGACAACAGGTGGTGCGCTTGGGGCGCGACGAACGTCACTTGGTCGATGACGCCCGCTTCGGCGACGCGACGGTGCAACCTCGCCAGTGTCGACGTCCCGTCAGGTCCCGAGGGTCCTCCCACGATGGCGAGCATGGCGTGGCGTCCACGTTGGCGTAGTTCGATCAGCGTCTCGAGCGCCAGGTCCGCGCCCTTGAGTTGCTGAAGTCGGCCGACGAATAACAACATGGTGGCGTCGGGGTCGAGTCCGAGTGCCCGACGAGCCTGGGGGCGATAGCCCGGTGAGAAGAACGCGTGCTCCACGCCGAGGGGCACCACGTGCACCCGCGAGGGCTCAGCGTTGTAGAGGCGGACGAACTGCGCGGCTTCGACGTCGCAACTCGCGAGCACCGCGTCGGCACACGCGACGATGGCCGCCTCTTGGAAAGCGCGATCGTCCGACTCCGCTTCGAAGGTGTCGGCCTTCACCCTCTCTAAGGTGTGAAAGGTCATGATGAGCGGGATGTTCAACTCGTGCTTGAGTCGATGGCCCGCGAGGCCGCTCAGCCAGTAGTTGGCGTGGATCGCGTCGGGCGCGCCCGAACAGCGAAAGAGGGTCTTCACCGTGTCGGTGAAGTCCCCGACGTACTCGGTCAACTCCTCTCGGTCGAGCGGCGTGGCGGGCCCGGCGGTCACGTGGTGGACGCGAAAACCTGGTTCGACGAACTCCACGTCGCGCACCTGGGCATTATCGCGCCGTGTGTAGACGTCGACCTCGTGGCCGAGACGCGCCAGCGCGCTCGAGAGCTCTCGCACGTAGACGTTCATGCCGCCACCGTCGCCGGTACCCGGCTGGGCCAGGGGCGACGTGTGATAAGAGAGAACGGCGAGACGAGCCATGGATCGAATCCTACCGGTGCCGTTTCCTGAGGATTCAGGCTCTCCTCTTGGCAGCTCGCCCGGAGTCACCGCCAACACGTGGGCTAGGTCTTCAACCACTCTGTAACACTTGGAACCATGACCTCGCCGCCATCACCCACGAAGAGGCCATCGCTCGTCTCGCCGCCTCGCGTCAAACCAGGTGACCGCGTGGCAATGCTGTCGCCCTCGTGGGCCGGCCCCGCCGTCTACCCCGGCGTGCACGACATTGGACTCCAAGTCCTTCGCAACGAATTTCAACTTGATCCGGTCGAATACCCGACCACACGACAACTCGGCGCCTCGGCCAAAGCTCGGGCGCGCGACCTCATCGACGCCTTTCGCGATGATTCCATCGCGGCCGTCATGACCTCGGTTGGGGGCGAAGATCAGCTCACCGTGTTGCCGTACCTGGACGAGGACATCTTCGCCACTCACCCCAAGCGTTTCTTCGGTTTCAGTGACAACACGAACCTCTTGAACTACCTGTGGAACCTCGGCGTCGTGAGCTACCACGGCAGTTCAACCATGATCCACCTAGCTCGAGCCGGTGGCGTCCATCCCACCTCAATGAGATCGCTTCGCTCAGCACTCTTTACGAACGACACGGTAGAGATGAAGCCAGTCGAATCGTTCACGGACTTGACGCCCGAGTGGTCGGACCTCTCGACGTTGGAATCTCCTGTTCCGACGACGAAGGAGAGCGGCTGGCACTGGCACAACCCCCATCGCGTGGTCACCGGTCCAACGTGGGGCGGCAATCTCGAAATACTGCACTGGAACCTGGCCGCGAACCGGTGGATTCTCCCCGTCAAGTCGTACGAAGGTTCCGTACTGCTGTTAGAGACATCTGAAGAGATGCCCTCCGGCGAGGAGGTGTTCCGAATGCTGCGCAACGTCGGCGAGCGAGGACTTCTCCAACAGTTCCCGGCCATCGTCGTCGCAAAACCAAAGGCATGGCATCACGGGCGAAGAGACGACGCAGCGACACGAAAGGCGTTTCGAAACGACCAGCGCGACGCCGTTCTTCGAGCGGTTGAGATATACCATGCCAGCGCTCTCGTCGTGATTGGCCCGGACTTTGGGCACACGGATCCCCAATACGTCGTTCCCTTCGGCGGTCAAATGACGGTCGACGGCCCGGCTCGACGCGTCACGATGACGTATTAAGAGGACACCGCCCGCTACCGAGACGTCGTGACGATGTAAATCGCGTCGCGCATGGGCACCAGTCCGAAATCGCGCGAATCGGTCGACGCCTGCGCGTTGTCGCCCCGTAGATCGAGCAGCAAGCCGACCCGTTCGACGCAGCGTTTCAAGAGCCAGCGCGACGGGTTCCGCGGGTCGCGCACCACGACGACGTCACCCTCGTGGATTCGGCGCCACCGGCGAAACGCCGTCAAGCGCTCCCCCGGCAAGTAGGTCGGGGCCATGGAAGATCCTTCGACCGTCACGCGACGCACGAAGAACTCGAGGATCCGGCTCACGGCGAAACGATACCCGAGCGCTGTGACTAATCTGCAGGTTGACCCAGCGTTCGAATTCGGCTGAGCGCGACTATCGAAAGGCACCGTTATGACTCTGCTTACCCGCCTCAACGCCCTGCTTGACGCGACGACAACGCCACTGGTCGTTTCGGCGCACTGCGACCTGCCCTGTGGTGTGTACGACCCGGCCCAAGCGAAGCTCGAAGCCCAGTCCGTGAAGGCCTGCATGGAGAAGTACAACGCGTCGAGTGACGCCGACTTCAAGGTGCGCGCCACCTTCATCAAGGAAGAGCGCTGCGACCTTGTGAAGCACCACCTCTGGGTGCTCTGGACCGACTACTTCAAGCCCGATCACCTGAAGGAGTACCCGAACCTGCACGATCTCTTCTGGATGGCCACCAAGACCGCCGGTGACGCGAAGAGGAGCAATGACGTCAAGATCGCTGACAATCTGCTCGCACAGATAGACGACATCGCCGAGATCTTCTGGGCCACGAAGAAGTAACGCACCATCCAAACGAAGAAACCCGGCGGCTCGAGCCGCCGGATGTCTTCGTCTTTAGGGTCCTACGCGAGTTCGGGGTGCGATCGACAGTTGGCGAGTAAGGGATTGGCCACGAGATCGGCTTCATCGATCGGTGTGTCGCACACCTGGCAGGTCCGATACGTCCCCATGCGCAAGCGCTCGAGCGCTCGATCGACGTCGTTCAACGTCGTCTCGATCGCCACGACGCTTTCGTTACTGAACTCTGGCACGTCAACCAACCTAGTTGAGTCCGGGAAAACGTCGTCGCTGGCAGCCACCCGAGGGACCCGCTTTCCCGATTGGTTTCACGGGCAGCGATGGGACGAAGATGGGGAGGTGGACGTGGAACAGCCCGGTCGCGATGACCTCATTCGGTGGCGAGAGTCCAAGCCCGACAACTTCTATACGGCCGCTCCTCAACTCAGGTCATCGATGGAACTGCGCATGGGCGCTCCTCTTTCGCCACGTCTTGAAAAGATACTTGACCGGTTTGGACGTGACGTCGCGCTGGTGATCGAACCGGCGGTCGTGGTTCAAGAACGAAGCCGTGAATTCCCCAAACTTCATTCGTACGATGAAGTAGGGCGCCACGTCGAACGTGTCGAGTTCCATCCAGACCACGACGTGGCCGCGAACGCGTCGTGGGCATCGGGAATGCTCGCCGCTCCCCTCAACTTTGAAGGAGCCTTCGAACTCGCGGCCCTCTTCTTCTTGCTCTCACACGTCGGCGAAGGCGGACAGGCCTGTCCCATCGTGTGCACGATTGGACTCCGGCGAGCCATTGAACATCGAGCATCGCCTGATCTTAAGGATCGCTACCTCAAAGGCCTTACTGGCACTGACGCCGAGAGTGCCCTGCGTGGTTCTCAGTTCTTGACTGAGGTCCAAGGCGGATCGGACGTTGGAGCGAACGTGACGCGAGCAACGCCTGATCTAGAAGTTCCTGGTGCGTGGAGAGTGAGTGGCGAAAAGTGGTTCTGCTCGGTTGCCGACGCGGACCTCTTCGCAGTGACGGCCCGTCCCGACGAGGCCGGGCCGGGCACCAAGGGACTGGCCTCCTTCGTGATTCCTCGTTCCCTCGACGGCATCACGTCCAACGGCTTTCGACTTCGTCGCCTCAAGGACAAACTCGGCACGAGAGTCCTCGCCTCAGGGGAGATTGATTTTGAGGACGCTCTCGCGTGGCCCGTTGGCGCGTTAACCGAGGGATTCCACGTCGCGGTGGATGAACTACTTAATACGTCTCGCTGGTTAAACGCCGTTGGTTCGACGGGCATAATGAGTCGCGCCTACTTAGAAGCGTTCACGTTTGCCCAGCATCGCAAAGCCTTCGGCGTGGCGATCATTGAGTATCAAGAGGTGCAGAACCAGTTGGCCCGAATGAAACTGGAGACCTCAGCGGCGCTCGCTTCAACCTTTGCGCTTACCGAACTCGTGGGCAAGATGGACGAGGGCACGGCAGACAAACGCGACATCAACGTCCACCGATTTCTGGTGAACGCCAATAAATACGTCACGTCCATCGCGGCAACCGACGTCGTTCACCGGGCCATCGAAGTTCTCGGTGGTAATGGAACGATTGAAGATTTCTCGCCACTCCCGCGCCTCTATCGTGACGCCATTGTCTTTGAAAGTTGGGAGGGGACGCACAACGTTCTCTGTGCTCAGGTCCACCGAGACTGCGTTCGCCTTGGACTTCTTGAGGACCTCAACGAGTGGATCAAACAAGAACTGTCCTACGTGTCGTCAAGCTTTGCCCTCGAGATCAGCCAAGTTCACAATGCCCTGGCCGCGCTTCAACCAGGACTTTCGGAAAGCCTCGCAGAGCCAACAGGCTCTGACGCGAGTTTCAGAGATCTGTTGGAGGGTCTCATGCGCGTCGTTCAGTGCGCTTGCCTTTTGCGCGAAGCCTCTTCTTCTCAAAAAGATGCCGGCATGGCCACTACCGCTTCCTCGTTCATTCATCTTCACCTCGTGAGTCACGAGTTCGGACTATCAACTCACTGGACCAAGCAC